>Ga0187857_10001533_pt1 | contig 23349 bp, 34 predicted proteins | sample June2016WEW_8_10_FD_132984 | JGI IMG/M metagenome (GOLD analysis project Ga0187857, IMG submission 132984) | Peatland microbial communities from SPRUCE experiment site at the Marcell Experimental Forest, Minnesota, USA - June2016WEW_8_100 | ecosystem: Environmental > Terrestrial > Soil >... | reverse complement strand
TATGTCTTTCTTAGATGACTTCCGCCCCGCCACTTTTGAAGAAATAGAAGCCGCAACAAAGAAATTTCCGTATTATTACAAAATAGGCAAATATAATAGCTATTCAGCACATGATGGTAATATCAGGACAAATGAATTATTAATAATCGATCATGACGACATGAAAAGTTTTTTTCTTAATTTGAAAATTTGGAAAGAAATCGGCAAAAGAAAGGGATGGTTATGAAGAAATTTATCAAAACAGTTGGACTGACAGAGTCACAGATTCAAGAAATCCGATTAGGATATCTTGGAGCGAGCGAAATAGGAGTAATTTTAGGGTTGAATCCCTTCCGGACGCCTCACAATATTTGGAGAGAGAAGCGCAGAGACCCAAATTATCAACGCTTTCAAGGCAATGAATTCACTAAATGGGGTACTCGTTTAGAGGATTCCATAGGCAAGGGCTTCGCTACAGATTATTTTTGCACAATAAAAAAAGATAACAAAATTAGAGTTCATGAAAATGGTTTCCTTTCCTGCTCATTGGACCGGCTAATTACTAAACAAAAAGGGATAGACCGCCCGGGATTAGGTATTTTGGAAATTAAAAACATCTCTCAGTTTGCGTATGACAAGTTCCGAAAGACTGAAACAGAGATTCCCTTACATTATTATGCCCAGCATCAACAACAATTTTTAATTACAGGATATAAATGGGGATATTTCGTAATGTTGGTTGGCGGGAACAAGTTAGAAGTAAAAGAAATGATACCGGACATTACCTTCATGAAAGCTCTTCAGAACTACGCAGAAGAGTATTGGAATACTCATATTATCCAAGGTCAAGAACCGCCCTTAACAGCTCCGGATATTCAAAACCCTCAAGAAACTCAATTAAAAGAGGGTGAATATATCAATTTTGATGATATGGAAACCTTTCAGTTATACCAAAATTATCAAGATATTAATTCGGAAATAAAAGAACGTGAAAAAGTTAGGGACTCATACAAAGAAAAACTTATCGAAAAAATCGGCACATTCAAGCAATTAACTTTCCAGAAGCATCCCCTTATGGAGTGGGGTGAATACCGTATTTTTGATTCAAAGAGTTTTCAAAAAGATAATCCAGAACTTTACGAGCAATACAAATTAAACATTATAAGAAAGTTGACGTTCAAGAAATATATCTATGAGGCTGAAAAATGAAACAAATTCCACTTGATTCGTTCCAGACCGAGAAAGAAGCCGCAAAAGCATATAATGAAGCACATAATAAAGCTATTTTAAAGAATTTGCATTTATTAACAACATTAAAACCAATGAACTACTTATATTTATTAACCCGCCCAGACTTTTGCAAATATGACGAATATGACAGCGCAATAGTGTGTGCAGCCAACGAAGAAGACGCAAGAGAAATACATCCATCAGGTGATAACAATGATTACAATTTAGTCTCTTGGAGTGGTTTCACAACCAAAGAAAAAGTAATTATCAAAAGAATTGGCATAGCAGACGACGATATAGAACCAAACAGCGTTATATGTGCCTCATTTAACGCAGGATAACCAAAAAATAAAGGAAAAACCATGAGCGAAAAAATAAAAGAAGAGGAAGAATTAATTTGGTTGCCAAAATCTCTTTGCGAAAGGCTTAAACCAATCCAGGCAGAGGAGGTGCTGAGAGAAGCAGTACTTAAATATGCAAACCAAACCAAAGAATATCTGAAAGACGATTTGGATATTTTTAAAGAGGCAGTATTAGACTATAGAATATCTTTAGAAAAGGTCAAAAATGACTTTAAGGAAGCAAAAGACAGCCAACTCAACGCACTTAATGAAATGTGGGAAGGATTTGAAAAAGATATTACTAAAATTCGAGATAATAATAAAAAAGTAATCGGTGAATTACAGCCGCTTAGAACCGAATTAGAGGAGATTAAAAGCTTAATGTCATCCCTTTCTAAATGGAGTTTGGAAGACTTGCTTAAGTTATCGAAAAGATTAATTCCTATAATCAAAACACAAAGGATATAATTCAATTTCTATTTGAAAATTATAGAATAAAGGAAAAACCATGACAAACATTCAAGAACAGGCTAAGAATAGTCTGGCAAAACAAAATACCAGGACAACTTTGCAGGTAGTGAAAGGACTTACCAACACTGTCGAAGTTAAACAACGCTTCCAAGAAATCTTAGGGCAAAAGTCTGCAAGCTTCTTAGCTTCTTTGACTTCAATAGTTTCATCTAATACTAACTTTGAGGGAATAGACCCTAATTCTATTGTTTCAGCAGCTTTAATAGCGGCTACTTTAGATTTACCAATAAATCCAAATTTTGGTTTTGCTCATATAATCCCTTACAGGGGTAAAACTATGAAAGCTCAATTTCAGATGGGGTATAAAGCTTTCATTCAATTGGCAATCCGTACCGGTATGTACAAGACTATTAACGCCACTCATGTTTTTGAAGGTGAATTGATTGCTTCTGATCGTTTCAGAGGGACACACACTTTTGACCAAAATCAAAAGAAAAGCGATAAAATAGTCGGTTATTATTCATTCTTTGAACTCTCGACCGGTTTTCAAAAAGATTTATACATGACCACAGAGGAGCTTCAGTGTCATGGGAAAAAATACTCTAAGAATTTTGCTGATATTAACGGTCAATGGAAGAGTAATTTCAACGGTATGAGTTTAAAGACCGTATTGAAATCTCTTCTGTCAAAATATGGAATCTTATCCACTGAACTTAAGATGGCTTTACAATCAGATCAGGCAATCGTTCACGAGGATCCGGATATAAAAGATTTTAAGTTTGAATATGTCGATAATCCGGAAACTGATGATGTGGAAATCCTCGAAGTTAAAAAAGAACCAAAAATTAAACTTGATACCGCACCTGAAGACAGGAGACTTGATAAATACGGTTATGAAGCCCTTGATTTGAATAAATTAACTAATCCTAATTGGTATCTCAAGGCTATAGCAGTAGAAGAAGGTCAACAGTTAGATGATTTTATGGATGAATATAAAACTGAAATCTCTATGTTTGACGACAAAGACCAGTCCTTAATTGAAGCTGCTTATGTAAAGAGAAAAGCTAAGAAATAATTCTTATCGAATTCTTATCGATTCTTAAGAATATTCCTATTGTATTTAAACAATCTTTTGCTTTTATTTGTAATAGCAAATTTAATAAAGCAAATTTAATGATGAATTTAAAAGTCCTGCATTTGAGATACCTTTCAACGCTACCCCAGCGGAGCTTTGTTATGTTTGCTACTCATTTGCAGGACTATTTTATTGAGAAATATGAGAGAAACAGATCTAATTAAAATGAAATTACTCCACTGGCTAACTGATAGGCAATCAAGTTATGTCATCACTAATTATTTTCTTGGTAATTGGGAGTGCGATATAATGACTTTATCAAAGGATAATTTCACAACGGAATATGAAATTAAAACTTCACGTGCTGACTATAAAAAGGATTTTGAAAAATGTTGCAAGTCTTTTGGTGCTGTTAATCAAAAATGGAGCGTTATTAAAACTGATAACAAGCACGAGATAATTTCAAACGGACATCGGACTAATAAATTTTTCTTTGTTACACCAACCGGACTATTGAAAAAAGAAGAAATTCCTCTCCATGCAGGTTTAATTGAAATCGGGAAAACATATTATGATATAGAGATTATCAAAAATCCTAAATGGTTACATCATAATAAAGTTAGCGATAAAATCTTTAAAGATTTAATAGACAAATTTTATAACCGCTACATGTTCGATTATTACAGACCAAAATTATTTACTGGATTAAAACATGCTACTTGATGGAGGTTATATTAAACTCTTCAGGCAAATTGTAAATTGGGAATGGTATAATGATTCTCAAACATTACATCTATTTTTACATCTTATCCTTAAAGCAAACCATCAAGAAAACTCTTGGCAAGGTCAGACAATTCAGAGAGGTCAGCTAATAACCGGAAGGCTCAAATTAAGCAAAGAAACAGGTATTTCACAACGTTCCATCAGAACATGCCTCAGAAGGCTAAAAGCGACCAACGAAATAACCACCAAAACGACCAGCAGATTTTCTCTCATAACCATTGTAAATTATGAGTATTATCAAAGTGACACAAATAAAGCGACCAACAAAACGACCAACAAACAGTCCAACGAGCGACCAACAATCGACCAGCAATCGACCACAAACAAGAATGATAAGAATGATAAGAATGATAAAGATAATATATGCACACGTGTTTTTATAAAACCCTCTCCTCAAGAAGTAAATGAATACACAAAGTCAATCGGGTTTATTTTAGATGCTGAATATTTTATTGACTATTATGAAACCAGAGGATGGATTGTCGGTAAAAATAAAATGAAGGATTGGAAAGCTGCAATAAGAAACTGGAAGAAAAACAATTTTAATCACGGAGGTAATAATGCAACAAATCAACAAAGCAAGCCAAGAGGCTCTATCGACTATAAAAAATATGCAGAAGAAAGAGCAGCAAGTCACGGCGAAGAAACCGAAGCTCGAATGGTTGTTGCAGGAATACCAAAACAATTATTATGAAACTGATTTAATTTATGATCCCTACTGTACTTCATTGTTTGCCCGGCTTGAAGCAGCAAAACGTGAAGAGTTTCCAAAGGAGACTCTAAGAATATGGTTTATGGAATTTATTCGCAGAGGCTGGACACGCAAAACGGTTAAAGAACGATATGAGGCTCTAATCTCAACCAAGATATTTGGAATACAAAAACTTGAAATAGCAGACTGGATTAACGCTTTACCTGTGTTTACTCAAGATGAAGTTAATCAAATGGTACAAAGAAGAGTAGATTATTTAATTCAGCGAGGTAATTTTCTTAAAGACAAAGATTATATTTTAACCGAAGATGATAAAAAAGCGATTGAATTAGCCGTTGCTAATGAGTGTGAGATAAAATATAAGTCGGGTTTTTACGAAGCTCGAGAGAATTACGCACAAGAAAGACGAAGATTATTTGAGGAAAAGTTTAAGAAAGGATAAATATATGTGGTATATGTGGGCAGCTTTCGGTATTGCAGTTGTAATTTTAGTAATTGCAATGGCAGCTATTGTCCGAGCAGGACATGATGAAGACAGTTGGTACGATGGTTTGCAATGAGCAAAATGACTTGGAGCGAAATTTTTCAATCGGAGGACTGGATAAGGTTAAGGAATCCAAATTATTCAGAAACGAATCCGCTTTCAAGATCTGAATTTGTTAAAGAATATGGTCACAAAAATTTTACTGAAGAAAAATATAGAGAATATTTAAAAAACATAAACAAAAAGGTTACACAGAATGACACAACAAGCACGTTTAATTTTTGATAAAGCCTTTAATCTTAAAAAAGCAGCTAATGAATTAGATTCAGAGGAAAAGTTTAAGGAAGCCGATGAATTATTGGAAACTCTCTGCCCCGAATGTTCTGGCTTCGGCGAGATTCCCAAAGCTTTTATGCCCAGCAACCCCAATTTAATTGACGAACCGTATAAGGTTTGCTCTTGCTGTCACGGAAGTGGGTTGGCGGAATGAAAGAAATTAAGATTAACAGCCACCAAGAGAATACGATTAGCATCACCTGTCTCTCAAAAAGCAGGTCAGAGCCTCTAAATGACGTAAAAATGCAGAAAGATGCTAAGAATTTGTTCAATTTTCTCTTTATTAACTTACCTTCGGGAGTTTTCAAAGAACTGTCGAGGCTAATTTCAAAGTATGAGCAAGATGGGAGAGTGTTGTAGATTGTCAAATTTCATGTGTAGGATGCTCAACAATCCATTGACAACGGATAAGTATATCAATTTATCACCACTATGAAAAAATTGAATAGCGGGGCATTTGCGGGCAAAATAAAGCAAATCCCTAAATTTGATAAAACATGTGAAGGCTGTCAAAATAATTGTAAACAGCCGATTTCGGCAAAAGTAATATTTTGTCCGGATTTTAAGAAAATAATAAAACATTAAACTACGGAATGGAAATGTTGCAAGAATATATTTTTAGTTGGGCCAATAATGAAAAGCGTAAAACTATGAAAAATAGGATATGTATCGTACTTGTTAGAGGCGTTATGAATTCTGCACTTATAAAATTTCTTGATAACGGACAAGTTGAATGCGTGAGTCGAAACTCATTAAGAAAAAACAAAAAAGCAGTAGGAGAATTATTTTTATGAAAGAAAAAGTAGAATATAAATTTATAACATTTGAGGAAATAGAATCATCTGGCAGAACTAAGAAATTTATTTGTAAAAATATAAAGAGCGAAGATATTTTAGGCTTTATACGTTGGTATTCATTTTGGCGACAATATATTTTTTATCCTGAACCATGTCTATTCAGTAAAGGCTGTCTTGATGATATTTCTCATTTTTTAAATTCAATTAAAGAAACGAGATATGACCAGGTCAGTTAAATCGACAAAGAATCTTGATGAAATTTTAGACAGATGGTTTTCACGTTTCATCCGTTTGCGTAATTGTGATAAATATGGATATATAATTTGTATCACTTGCGGTAGACGAAAACACTGGATGGAGGCTCATTCAGGGCACTATGTAAAAAGAGGTCATTCCGCTACTAAGTTTAATGAACAAAATTGTGCGGAACAATGTGAATATTGTAATACTCAAAGAAACGGCGAAGAACAGGCTCACCGGCTTTATATCGACAAAACCTATGGAGAAGGTACGGCAGACTTTCTAAAACACAAAGGAAAGTTTCCATTCCAAATGACCGATGAAGAATATTTAGAAAAGATTGAATATTATAAAATTAAAGTCAAAAAATTAGCTAAACAGAAAGGAATAAAATTATGAGCGGTACGCTGGGTGAATTGTTTACAAAAGAGCAAAAAGAATATGTGGATGGTATAAAAGATGAAGATTTAAGGTTTCATCTATTGCACCAAATTAGATTGCGAGATAATCTAAGAAAAGATAGGGATGCTTTTGAAAAGGAAAATAATCGGCTTTTAGGGATGATTAGAAATCAGAGAGAAGATATAGCCGATGACATAAATTTCAATATATAGTTGTTTTTTTGTAATGTTTATAATATGGAGAACTACTTACAGACGTCACCAAGATGATCAAGGATATCACGAAGACTTTGACGAGGAAGATTAGCCCTTAATCATATCAATCAATGATTGTGGAAGTAATCTTTTTAAACGCGCCAGCCATCCGTTTAAAAACTGAGGTTTGTTTAATGACTGATAGAACAACTGAATTGCCATAATATAATTATCGTAAAGCTTTTGCTGATTCTGAATACCGTTGGCCACTCCTAATGTATTATTTCCAAATACACCGTCAGTAACTAACGTAGGAGCTTGCAGAGTGTCGTTACAAGCCTTCTGTAGTATGGAAACTGCTTTAGGTTTCCCTGAATTAACCCCGAAGTTGAATAATCTATTGGCAAGTTGAATTGATTTGATTTGTGGATATAAAGGATTCCAGAAATATAAAAAGTATAATTCCTTAGCCTGCCCCTTAGTTAAACACACAATATCTTTGGCATCAATTACGCCGTCATGGTTTAAGTCCGCGACATCAATATTCAAACCCTGTAAAAAACTTAAAGAAATTCCATAAGAAGTAGTTCCTCCTGTATCTTTAGTCTGCCTGGCTTGAGATTCGGGAACATATCCACCCTCATCGGTCATTAGCTGATCAAAGAAGGCGTCAAAATCATCATAAAAAGCATCTGAATATTCTTGCAAAGTCAATCCATAATATTTTTTCATTTTTCCTTAACAGCGCCGGTATGAAGTTCTTTTTTAAGTTTATCTTTTTGCTGATTGCTTAAAGGGCTTCCATTACTTAATAAAAACCTTACTTGCCTTTTAGACTTCTGCTTTGGCGGATCTTCAGGAGTTGCAGCCATACCTTGATTTCTTTCCCAATCTGGGTCCTTAGCTTCCTTTACTCTGTTAAAGAAGTCATTTTCTTCATCCTTAGACTTCATTTGAGCAGGTGACATATAATTTTCCTTTTCCATTATATCCTCACTTAATTGGTAACGTCCCCGAAGGTGCAGCGTTTATCTGACCTGGAAGTTGATTTTTAATATCTTTATGGATTACACCCACAATGCCGGTTGAACCAAATAACGCTGTGAATCCTATTGCTATCCAATGAGCTACAGTGTTATCCGGAGTAAGCATAATAACAGCGGAGGCAATAGGCGTTCCTACTGCCCCGATTATTGTCTTCCAACCGTTGAGAGTATTAACTATTTTGTTTACTACGTTCTCATCCATAATTCTTAATAAAATCCCCAGTCCATGAAGAACTGGGGGACAAAAAGATTTTTAAGTTCTTTTTGCGGGGGATTGTTCATTAGAAATATTTTTGACAGTAATTCTTAATCTGTACCGCTAAAGCGATTCCATCAGTGACAGCTTCGGCTTCGTTAGTACCTGCCTTTAGAACGTTCAATGCCACAACAGCGGCACTAATTTCAGCAACTTCATCCGGTGTGATTGTACTAACTAATTCAGATTCGACTTGTGGAAGCGTTCCAACAAAATTAAAACCCGCTTTGGCTTCACTGAATATTTCCAAATCAGTTTTGAAATTGAGAACATTAAATTTCTCCCCTATCAAACTTTTCCCAAGTGTGTATGCGCCACCCAAGAAATTGATACCATTAACAATGGCATCTACATTTGTATTTTCAGCCATGACTTTATCCATCCTATATTTATTATTATTAATATCGACAGGTTGTTCTTCTAAACCCGCCGCTATAGTTTTTTTAACATACGTTAATATAAACAATTTATGATTAAATTCTATAGTTAGCGATTCCCAAATTACCGAACACCAGACTTAATAGCCAAAGTATGCAGATAACTATAAAAATCACCTGTATAATTTTCTTGATCTTTGCATCTATTGGCAAAAGTCCTATTAAGTACCACACGAGTCCCAAGACCAAGAGAACGATTAACAATGTTATGATTGACATTTTATACCTTCCTATCTATTTTTTATAAAAGAAATTACTAATTGCTATTATTATACCTATCAAAGCAATAAATAAACCGGCCAATGATATAATTGTTACCCTAGTTACAGACGTCTGTGATGCTTTGCCTTCTAAAGATGCTTTACTTAATTGTAAATCTTTTATATCCTTGTCTAAGGAGATCATCTTATCATAATAGGTTTCTTGACGTAGAAAAGTAGTATTATCATCCATTCGATCTTTTGTATATTCAGCACGCAGATTATTTAATTCGTTTAATCTCTTGTCAAGTTCCAGTTTACTTAAGATTAAAGCATTCTCACTATTTCTAAAATGTAGCTGTAACTGCTTTTCTCTCTCAGCAAAGATTCTTTCGATAAACTCTTTTAGGGTAATCTCGTCTGCCATAATATTTATACTTCTTTATCCTTGAATCTGAAATTATATTCAGCCATTAATTTTTCTCGTTCTTCATCAATGTACTGTGTAAAGGGGATACCGTTACTTGCTTTTCTTAAAGCATAAATAGCACATTGAGAATCTACTCGGTTGAGTATCAGTTCTCTTTGCATCATGTTGAACGATGTATTTAATTCTTTTGTCTCCGTAACATGCTGCTCTTGAAATTCAAATAAACCCTGGATTTTCTTTAATTGCTCTTCTTCATTCTTTTTCTTCTCCTCAAAACGTGATTTTATCAGTATTGTTATAATACCTAAAAAAAATGTTATTAATCCGCCGATTGAAACTTCAAGTATCCACACTGTATTATTCCTCTATATTACTTTGAAATCGGCATTATATTAATGCCAGCTTTGAATTTAATTATTTTACTATATGTTTGAGCCGCTCCAAGTTTGGGCAACAAGTAAACTGTTTGAGGATAATATAAGCCCGGCATCAACGAATAAAACAACACAGAGTTTAAAGCCATGTATTTCTTTTTTGTTAAGGCTACTGAATAAATTGTGGTATCACTTACAGAGCCAACAGCCATATACTTGCTTGAATCCGTTCCTATTCCCGTAGTGTCCCCTAAGTATATATAGAATGAGACGGTAGTAATAGTATTAACGGAATCAGCATACATGCCCAAGAGTGCTTGCCCTTCATACATCTTGATTACGCTACCGTAAGTAGCACCCGCCGGCACAGTTGACGTTAAAACGTCCTGAGCTAAAACAGGGATTGATAAAAACAACAATAACAACACTAACTTTTTCATTTTTTACCTCTATATAAATTAACTAATTACTACAATAATCACAAATCATTAACGGCTTTATCATAATCAAACCATTTAACATTTAAAGCCGAACATAAAAGCTTTTCAATACCGGTTGCAAATAAATGCTCATTTTGGTAGGGAGCTTCCAAAGAATCGCCGGGCTCTGAATTGTCGCCTTCTTTTCTCAAGGCTTCATACTTCATATCAAAGTCCGTAATTTTCCTTTCATCTATTCCACGTTTTTTGCAAAGCAATGCTTCGGTAAATTCGTGAATTGCAACTAAATTATTAAAATCGTCATTCTTAATATCAGAAACCCAAATATGAAGATTGCCTTTTTTATCAAATTTCCAATCTCCTACAGTTTCATATCTTTGGTCTTTGTGAGAGATTACATCAATAATAATTCTTCTTTTAACCTTAGAATGTGATGCCATATTTTCTACCTTCCTCAATTACTTTCAACGCTTTATCTAACGAATCAATATCAATATCCAATGAATCTGCTTCTATGCCTTCACAATTACTTTTGCAGGCTTGTGTGGCTTCTTCTAACGTGTTCCCTAAGCCTACCACAGCTCCAAACTCTTCCATATCATAAACCGGCAAAGAATACCACTCATCATCAATTGTAGCCCAGTTAATTAGTTTTACCCATTTCTTTTTATCTTCGGGTACTTTAACCGGCAGCATATTCTTAATTGCAAATTCAGAGTTCATTATTGCAATAGCGCCGTATTTAAACTCTATATCGGGTTCAATCAAATTTCCTTTAGCGGCTTCCAACATCATTTTACCTAAATTCTTAATATTGGTAATATGAATTTGATAAGGAGGATTAGGCAATCTTAAAGTTTCGTCAATGGGATAAGGAACTCTTTTATCAGTTACTCTGATTTCGTTTGATATAGGACCGCGCATTTTCTCACGCTTAAAAACTTCCGCCAACTTTTCATTAACTGTTAAAATTGATTGAGGCAAGTTTTTATAATCTACATATTTTCCTACATATCCGCAGTCTTTAATTTCATAACCATATAAACTTTTATTGGGATATTTCCCATCCACACTAAATCCATCGTAACCGATTTCCACACCTTCAATTTTATTAACTAAAATAAATTTCATTAGCTCTTTGTAAGCGCCCAATTCAACAGCGATTTCATCAAACCTTTGATCCGATCTAACTTTGTCAATATTCTTTATGGTTTCAAAGTCGCCTCTATTCTCATTAATCTTTATAAACTGATTAGGTTTAACAGTTTCCCTAAGTTTCTTTAATCCTATTACTTCTTCAGTACGTGCAAGTGGAAGCCCTACTTTCTTCTGCCACTCCGCACAAGCCACCCTATCACGCTCTAACCAAGATGATATACCTGTTCCCCAAACCAAACAACCTTGATCTTTAAGCCATTGCTGAAATTTGCCGTCATAACAATCAGGGAAAACAAACAAATCAACTTCCTTCCAGACTTCCCAAAAATCATCGGGATCAATTCTCGTAACGCCCTTAATGCCTTCGCCAACTAATTTCTCACGAGTTTTGGGGTAACCATTGCGGATATTACAGATATAGTAAACAGTTTCAAACTCTTCGGCTAATCTTTCAGCTAATGGCACAAACCAGCCAAAGTCCCAAACTAAGGCTATCATTCTATAACCCTCCCAATCTTTTTATAGATTCTCCTCTGCAAAGATACTCTTTGCTTAGCCGGGAGGTTTTCCATAATAGGTTTAAGTTGATCTAAAAACTCAGGATTATTCTTAAATAAATCAGTTTGCGCATAAGGTAAATACTTCTGAATATCTTCGGGATGGTCTTTAAGAACTCCACCCTGATCAACAGCCGGAAGCCTTTGAAACATTTTAACATCTTGAGGTACGTCTGAATTTTTATCTAATTCCTTTACAAAATTAGATTTTAAATCAATCAATCCTTTATTAACATAATCATTTAATTTATCTTCAAATTGAGGGCTATTCTGTTTCTTCAGGTTTCTTAAATCAGTTTTGGCTTGATCGATTTCCCTTTGTGAATACGGCTTAGTTCCACCACCGAAACGTTTGTCGTAAAGTTCATCAATATCATTTTGAGCCGAAGTATTAGTTATATATTTAGGAGCTTTATTAAAACCTAATAATCCTGAGGCTCTTTCTTCAATGGGCTTACCGCTTGTTTTTAAGTACTGTTGGACTCCAAATGGTAAAGGCGCCATATGAAGTGCGGCTTGCCAAGTCTCCATTGAAATAGGAGCATTGGGATCATAGACCTCATAACCGTAAAAATCTTTATTTTGCCACAACTCCATAAGTTTTCCGATCTCACCGGAAGTTGAAGAAGTTAAATAATTAACCTGGTTCTTAGCAAAAGACATAGCATCTTTGAAATAATCCATTATTTGGATTCTTGAACCATCTTTGTTTATTTTTGGAGCCACTAAATCTTTGAATGATGTAGTCGGACCTTGTCCAAAAGCCAGCTGAATTGCGTTTGCCATAGCCGTATGAATAGTCGCCAATCCCAAAACAAAAGCTAAATTTCTGTTTAGTCTCGGAGCACGACCTTCTTTTGCTGCATCATAAAACTCTTTGCCTTGCTCGAAAGGAGCTGAAGCGAATAAATGCAAAGTTCCTTGCTTCCAAGTCACCGATCTGAATAATAGTTGTAACGCACTCTTAAAAGTTCTATTCCAGTAGAATCTATCAAAATTCTTTTCTCCAAAAATATCTTCAACATGAGTTACGTTTTTACTTGCTAATTGAGACTCTGTAATTTTGCCTGATTTTAAATCTTCCGCATGAGTTACCAAATCGTCAGACAATCCTTTTAAGAAAGCCCCCCACTTTATATTAGGTATAAAATGGTCGAATAAAGGCGCCATTACAATTTGATTCAAGGAAGGCAAAGCATGAAAAAGCATAGCACCCATAGGATCTTGATTATTCCAAGCCTGTTTGAAAGCATTGACGGACTTATTCTTATATTCATCTTGTAGTTTTGCAGTAAGTCCATTCTCAAAGCCTAAATCTATTAAGTGCCCGGCTTCAGGGAATTGTTTTAGTAAACTTTTACCGGCTTCACTATTTTTGAAACCGTCTTCTGTAAGTAATCTTAAAGCGTCTCTACCAATATTGTAATCAATTTTAGGAGCAGCCGGAGAAGTTAAGACATCTTTTATGCCTTGTCCAACTCTGCCAAAATCACCCACAAATAAAGAACTACTTAAAATCTTCTGATACCCCAGACCTAACTGATGAGCCATTGAGGCTATTGAAACAAAACTAAAATGATAAGGGCTGAAAGATAATTCTGTTGCGGTATAAGCGTTTTTTATCCACATCATACCTTTACCAAAATCACTGGTTCTTATTAAATCAGTCGATAAGTGATTGTTCAAAAGCCTGCCAAAGCCTTCATCAACATACCACTCACCCGGAGAAGTCATTACTTTATCTATTTTACTTTTAAAATAAACCTTAGCAATACCATCATTTAACTTTACGAAACCATCGGGGATATCTTTACCATGCCTTACAAATACTCTTAATCCCAAATCCTTAGCGGCATCCCACATTCTATTCGCAGTTATGAATTTATACGCATCAGCATAAGAAGCCTTAAAATTGGTTAAGGGATTATAACTATAAGGAATTCCACCTTTCTGAATGCCTTCGCTCATATCTTCAAGAGTAGAATGTTTAAACATTCCCTTCGTACCTTGTAGTGGTCTTCTGAATAATCCTTTGAAACCTCCCTGTTCTGTTTCGGCTCCCGGAATCTTTTTCCACATCACTCTTAAATGATTTTCTTTCCAATTTATGCTTGGATTATGTTTCTGCAATTCATCATAAACAGTTTTATCAACTCCCTTAATATAATCCGCGATTAATTGTAAATGTTCATTTTGTTGAGGTAATCCTCTTTTGTATCTATCAATGAAAGCCACTTGGTCATGTTGATTCATTTTCCCTAACATATTTTCCCATTCACTTGAAGCTCTGTCAAGTATGGTAGCGGCTTTATTTTGGTCGCCTAATGTTTTATCAACAATCATACGAGCTTCTCTATCAACTCCAAAAGTAGGGGCGACAAGGTTAACAAAACCTTTGATTGTATTCTTACCGCCTTTTATTAAATCTTTAACAATAGGTGAAAGCGAGTTATTAACAAATTCATTTATATATGGAAGCCTTGATGCTAAAACTTGACCGTTATCACCAAATAAATTCTCTTGGCTCTTATTTTCCGTTTGCTGTATGGGAGCTTCTTCGGGAGTTTCAACCTTTGGCGTTTCGGGAATGGGGGCTTCTTCTTTTGGCAATTCGTTTGGAGCGGGTTGATTCTCTTTGGAAGTTTCAACTACATTATTTTTCTCTGCTAAATCAGATTTATTATCTACTTCAGCGTTAAGATTAATTTCCGGTTGTAAGTCTGTAAGTTTTTCTACTCCGGTACCTTCCGGTCCTACCTGTGCCTTAGGTTCTTGATAAGCCCCCTGAGGCTTGCTTTTGATGTCAACCATTGGAGAATATTTTTCAGGCATTAAACCCTTATAGCCTGCATCTAAGCCATGAGCTAAAAGTAATTGAGCTAAGCCTTGATTTAATCCGGACATTGATTGAGATAATTGATCTGCTTGTTTCTGAGGCAGTCCTAAATTCTTTACATTTTGCGGAAGTCCTTGACCTAATTTATCAAGAGCGTTTTCACCAGCTTGCACACCTTGACCTACTGCATTAAATGGAGTGTTGATTACATTAGATACGCCTTCACCACCGGGAAGTTGTCTCAAACCATAATCTGCAACACCAAATAAACTTCCTATTGTAGATAAACCCGCATTGCCTATGTCAACGACACCGGATAAATAATTACCAACACCCTTGCCTACATTTGAACCTGTAAATGCCTGCTTAAATTCACCTATAGCTTTATCTAATTTTTGTCCAGGTTGAGATAAAATATCCATAAGCTCGGATGATTGCTTTTTTGGTTGATTATTTGTTGTTTGCGGATTTGGAGGCGTAAATTTATTTTTTCCTAAAGTATCACCCGTTGAAACTGCCGGATTTTGTTGATTCAAACTTGCTTTATATTTATCTGGCGGTATGTTTAAATCAAGTAATTTTACGTTTTTATCTGTCGACATCTTTTTGTAGGTGTCCGCGGGTATGTTTAAATCAAGTAATTTAGGAGAACCGTCTTGCATTGGATATTCTTATTTTACATAACTACGAGCTTCATCTTCGGAAATATTCCATTTCTTAGCATAAGCTTTTATATTTTCATCTAAAGCAGCTTGATCATTTTTTTTACCTTTGCTCGACTTTTTGTCTAATGCTGCCGCTTGATTTTTAGCTGCATTAAGTTTAATAACTTCCTTAATCCTGTCTTGCGTGAGAGAAGTATAAGTGCCGGGATTACTTACTTTAAGGTCTTTAACATTTAGTTGTTCATCAATCGCTGCAATATTATCTTGAGCGTTTTTCATTATCTCATTGGGATCATGCTCTTTATTATACTTACCCATTTCAAATTGAAGTCTTTCAGCAGGGATAGGAGATTCTCCTTTTGGTAAAGGTTTCCACTCATCACTTGTCTCACCTCTATCATTAGTTGTTCTAACTAATACGAATTTTTGATCTCCAACGGTTTTAACTTGAGGATTTCCTTTCGCGTCTAAAGGAGTTTCAACTTTTACCGGTTCTTTTTCCTCACCTTTTTGAATAAGTTGAGGAGCTTCAGAAGGATTAGTTTCATTAAACCTATAAAGGCTCGAAGTAGATGGAACAGCCAAGTTCTGATATTGAGCCATTGGAGTTTCACTACCTTGAGCAAAGGTCTGCAATCCCATTATCGCTGATTGCTTTTGCTCAGGGGATAAGTTTTGGAACATTGAGGATTTCATCATTACATCTGCTAAGGCTCTTAAATTCTTTTGCTTTTGTTCTAAAGGGCTCATTTCAGCGTAATGGTTACCTTGCTGCGGAGGGCTGATTTGAGACAGTGATTGAGGATGTCCGGGTACATTTTGAACGCCTCCAATTCCTACATTAGGCGGAGGTTGTAAATCACTTAATCTTGAAGGGGAGATTCCATTAGGAATGCTTCCAACTTTCTGAAAGTTATTAGCAATTTGATCATGCGCTTGACCTAATAAACTATTGAAAGCATTTTGTTCTTTCTGTTTAGTCAAATCCTGCATGAAAGAATCAAAGCCTTGAACGCCAGGCTGTAAGTAACCGGCTTGTCTTAAAGAATCCGCTATACCAGGCATATTAAAACTCCTTTAATTACCACTTGAACTACTTTTACCAAATCAACCAGGAATTATTTTACCTAACCCACCTACTATTCCACCGGCTGTATTCAATCCAGCTAAAATATCATCTAAGGTAGAATTATTGCTAAAGGCTCCCAAGAGTCCTTGCTGCTGTCCGTATTGTCCCATTTGGTTCTGTATATTTTGTTGATCAACGCCCTGCTGAGCTCCTGTAATGTTAAATTGCTGTTGGTTAGCATTGCTCATTATTCCAGGAAGTAAAGCCAGCCTGTTAGCTTGTAGCTGCTGTAATGCGTTAGTTCCGGCAGCTCCGGCTTGCTCTTGCGCACCAGAGGCTAAACCTTGAGCTATGGATCCACCGTAGCCATAACTTAAAGCATTTGCCATAGCACCACCACCGGCTTGATTAGCATTGGTTTGAGTCTGTTGATTTATTGATTGAGCGCCTTGATTAGTATAATTATTTAACGCTCCTATTTGTTGCTGGGGGGAAAAAGGCTGTTGGTAGTTTGCGAATAAGTTAGGGGCTTGCGAATTGAAACTCCCAACTTGACCGTATAACTGTTGTGCCTGCTGTTCTTGTGACGATGTTGTAGACATTTATTTTAACTCCTTATCATAGAAATTTTTTTCCATTGCTTGATATTCATCAAATATTTTATAAAAACCTAATTTTTTTAATAACTTTTCTGTCCTTGTAAAGCATCTTACAATTTTGGCTTCCGATAATCTTACGTGCCATTCAGCGAAATCATAAAGTTTCTTAGCGATAACAGGATTTTTACAGACAAACGGTTCGATAAACATCACCGCCCTTAATACTACAAAACCTACAATTTCACCTTTGGCGGATTCCGCAACAAACATTTTGCCTTCAGTAGGTAATAACATTCCGTTATCAACTGAAAGTTTCTTTACGGCTTCAAAATCCATAGGTTCAAATTCTCTTATTGTCATTTTCTCCTTAATAACTATCTATAATAAACCAATTGAATGAACTCGTATCAAGAACATTTGTAGAGTTGACAACAAAAGAAGTACCTGCAATTACCATCACTTCATTGTTTGTATCTATTACTGCTTTCATGTTTTTATACCTTTATTTTTTTTTTTAATGCATTGTGTATTGATAAACAGTTTCACTACCATTATCCATTATATACATTTTAGTCCCATCGGAACTAAATGCTACCCCCCAAGGATTACTGGCTTGTGCACTAACTGATTTACTAAGAGAAGCATAACTTGCAGTGCTAACGTTCCATGCGGTGGAAAGTGTATATTGATAAACAGTTTGACTATTATAATCCACTATATACATTTTAGTCCCGTCAGAACTAAACGTTACTCCATAAGGATTACTGGCTTGTCCACTAACTGATACACTAAGAGAAGCGTAAACAGCCGTAGAAATATTCCACGTACTCGTACTGCCCGCCGCATAATCTATTATTCCAGGTTTAAACATTACGCTATCAAATTCCCGATTAGCAACCATTCGTCCGTTGCTGTCTTAATTAAAGAAATACCCACCCATTGGGCGGCGATTGATTTATTAGAGCCTTGTGAATCTATTGTTACCCCACTACCGGAAAATGTAACTTTCCCCGCGCCTATTTGACATAAATCTATTTGAGTGCCAATAGGAAACGCCACAGAAGCATTAGTTGGGATAGTCACTGCAATTGCAGAAGCATTACTTAATGTGATTAATTTTGAAGCATCCGTTAATACCAGAGTATAACTAGTCCCTGTTTGAGCATTTATAGCAGATGTAAGTTTTGCGTCAGTAAGGGTTTTATTCGTTAATGTTTGTGTATCAGTCGTGCCAACTATTGTCCCTGACGGGAATGTAGGCAAGGTTTGGTCTCCCGTATTCGTTCCTGAAAGATTAGCCACTGCACCATTGGCGAGATAGGAATTTGCTATTGCTGTTCCTTGCCATACACCAGTTGCGATAGTACCTAAGGTTGTTATTGAAGAAGAACCGGCGGACGGTGATTTTCCACCTAATTGACTTTGTATTCCCGAAGTGACACCTTTGACATAAGCCAACTCAGTAAGTGAAGGATAGGTTGCTACTGCCAGACTTTGTAAATTACTAGAGCCATCTGTGGCGACTAACTGTGAAACTGTAAGGTTGGAAAGAGTAACGCCATTGGTAAAAACTTGAGATTGAGAAGAAGCACCTGTTATTGTACCTGTTGAAGATAAAGCAGTAAAGCCAAAATCGTGTTCTAGTAAATCCCAATTAGCCGCGGTTTGACCTGGGGTTATAACCATAGAGATAATAAGGTCACTTGCGTGGACTGCTGTGCCGCCAAGAGTTCCTGCAACAGAACATATCCAAAAATCTCCCTTTAAGACAGCTCCTGCAACTCCACTTCCGCCTGATGCAGGGAAAGTATTTACTGAAGCGTCATAAGAGCCGCGATAGTTTAGAAGTCCTGTGATGGCTGTGGTGATAGCGTTGCTGACTGCTTGAACCGAAGGATATAGAGTGTTGTTTATTGTGGTGAAGTCGGTGGCTTTGTTGGTGACATTTTCGGGAGTGAAGCCTAAGGCTGTTTGATACAAGGTATCAAAATAAGTTTTAAGAAAAGCTTTAATATTTAACCAAGTGGTTTTAACCAACGAGAAAGAACTTGCAGAATCCTGTCCATTTACTTCATCTGCATCAACAGGGGTTGTTTTGACAGTAGCGGCATGGTTAATAGCGGCTATTCTTGCGGTGGTCTCATCTCCCGTATTGCTGCCACTAATAGATGAAGTCCCTGTAACCGCTAACGTTGGGGTTGATGACCCTGATATAGTAACACCATTTACAGTAGTAGGAGTAGCCCATTTTACACCGTCAGTTTGAGTGGAATCGGCTGTCAATACTTCTCCGTTAGAACCTACAGGTAAATTTGTAGGAGCGCCAGAACCAGTAAAGGCAATTAAATCTCCCTTTGCTGTACCTATTGATGTAGCAATCCCAGTTCCTCCAGAACCATTAGATGCGGCTGTAACTCTGCCTTTAGCATCTACTGTTACATTGGCGCTCGTATAAGCTCCCGCAGTAACTGCGGTATTAGCTAAAGTTGTAGCGATTGAACTCGTTCCACTTCCGGTTACATCACCCGTTAAGGTTATTGTTTGATCTCCCGTATTAGTTCCTGAATTAAACACTATGTCAGCACCAGAATTACCTACATATAATGTTAGCGTATCTGTTGCAAAATACATTTGCCCATTAGCAAGAGCTGGTTTATTCGCAAATAAACCTCTTAATTTTTGTATTGCCATTAGTTTTGTCCTTCATCTATACAAATTATAATATTATTTTCATCCCACGCAAGAGTAGTATTATTTTCATCCATAACAGAAGTAAACAGATAATTATATAATGTATCGTTCATAAAACCATCACCACTACCAATTCCAGAATAAGATAGTAAATTCCATGCAGTTACACCATTACCAAACTTAAATTTAGAAGTATCAGTCTCTAAACCTAATTCGCCTTGTGCTAATATAGGGTTTACAGATGTCCAATTAGCCGCCGTGTCATGCCTGACTTGAATAATACTTGCCATTACGCATTGCCTCCATTTATATTTTGTATTGCTAAGTAAACAGATGCTGCACTTCCACCTTCAATAAAACTACTTCCATTAACTGCTGCTTTTATTTCAGACCATAAAGTTTTTTTAATTGCACCTGAAGCCGCTGAATCATTAAGAATAAAACTATCTAAATCAACTGGAATCGATTTATCTGTGTATCCGGAAAAATCTGCCTTAGCTTGAACATCGTTAGTAACATTTCCTAACCCTATTTCAGTAGGAGTGTAATCACCAGTTTGGGAAACTACTGCCCCAACTCTCGTATTAAAAGATGTAACGCCGCCACTACCAACGGGAGACCATTTAACACCATCAACCTGAGTACTATCGGCAGTTAAAACATAAGCATCAGCTCCAACAGGCAATCTTGCAGGGGTTCCACTTACGCCACCGGCTATAATATCACCCTTTGCTGTCATCGGATTCGTCATTCCACTGGGAGCACTAACGTTTGTGACTGAAATATCAGTATTCGCATTCTTAACTATACTGTCTAATTCCTGGTCCAATCCCTTTACTGAAGGGAACTTATTGGTTCTTTTAATCATCTATCACCTACATTAACGGGTTGCCACATTAAACCCAATTCATAGATTGTACATAAAGTTGCGGAATTTCCGATAATTTCCCATCTAAATTCTCTGCATAAAATTGCAGTTGGAAACTTCTGTTTGAAATAATTGTTTAAATGGCTTACTGTATAAGTCAAAAGGTTTTCAGTCTCTGAGTATAACTGTTTGTAGTAAATATTAAATGTTAAATCTACATCACAAGTATATCTCATGTGAGCTATCTTTAATAAAAATCTATGATTGTTCTGTAATTGCTGAGGAATTATAGAAACGTCATAAGTAGGAGACTTGAAATCTATGTTAATATTTGAATATACTGTGCTCATTTGCCCGCCGGAGGATAAACGCTTATTAAAGCTTTGGGATAAATACCTCTGAAACTTAATCTATAAATATTAGGTGCGCCCAAAGCTTGAGCTATACTGTAAAGTGGAAGTTCACTTGGAGGATAATTTAGAACTCCAATATCAAAAACCGTAGGATATCCGGAAATAGTTGAGAATAACATATACGCCCCCGATACAGTGGCTTGTACATTTCCATCAGTAAATATCCCAGCCGTACCGTAAGAAGCACCTACCGTAGCAATGGGATAGCTTACATTATTAATCAAATCTTTCATCCATAATTGGTAATAACTTGCAAATATAGCGCTAACAGTTTGAAACCAAAACTCCCTGCCGTTATAATAAAATGGAGATGCTATACTAAAAGGAGCATAAGAAGAAGCAGCCCCGCTTCTATAATCAGGCATACCAGTATAAGGGAAAGGATAAGCGGTGGCACTTCCATTAGCCGTTAACACCCCATTGCCGGCAACATTAAGCGTTACCGCCGCAAAATACTTAGTAATATTATTCACCCATCCACAACCAGCATCATTAAGCCATGATATTCCCAATCCATGATAAGCAAAACCGTAACATATTGTTGCAAGCCCCCCTGCCCCTGCTAATAAACCAGTCTCAGACACCACAACTCTTGAAATACCATATACCGTAGTATCTTTGTTCTCAACTACTTTAAAATAAGGATTGATAATAAAATTCGTTAAAGGAACGGTAACTATTGCAGATTGTAATGAAGTGAAGCCTAAATTTGCAGTTCCTAAATAATACTTAAATGTACTTGTAGTATCTCCATTCATGTAAATATTTACAGAAGTAACATTCTTTGATAAAATATTTAAAGTAGCTTGCTGTTTGGAAATTGAAGAATATGCAGATGCAGATTGTAAGAGTAAATATTTTCCAGGTATAATTACAAAAGATTGACTATAAGCAACCGACCCCGTATAGTTATCAACTACTTTAATTGTAGCGTTATTAGAGGTAGAATCAAAGACGATATTAACCGTGTCCCCGACCATTGATGTCTTATAAATATAAGTTCCTGAATATGAAACATAAACCTTATCTGTATCGGCTGAGGCAGTAAAATTCTTGTATATAATTACTTTGTTTGTATCTCCCACAGAATAATAACCGGCAGAAGGTGACAAAACAGACATATAATAATAATTAGTATCATACGCACTTGTAGATTCAGCTCCTACCCCGAAAGTGCCGGCAACTAAAATTCTTGTATTTAGAAATAAAGTATTGTTATTATACGTTATGTTATTTATGAGGATGTTATTGCTTTCACTACTTGAATATACCACTTGCCCAGTGTCCCAACCCCCTCCATTATAATAATAGATTTTGTTACTGTCTGCCACAGCACTATTCGCAACTGATTCCCAAAGTTTATTATCATTTGCTACATAAAATCCTACGACACGATACTGTGAAGGAGGTTTTGGCAACTTGGTGAAAGTGTTCCCATCAAACTTCCACACTCCAGCATTTGAGTTGGAACTATCATTTGAAGTAAATAAAAGATATTCACTATTATTTAGGGTTTGCCCCGATAATAATATTCCTGCATGTGAAAAAGTTTTAAGAGAATCCCAAACATAAGTAGTAGGATTTCTTTTCCAAACTGTTGCTGTGGTATCATATTCCCCATATATCAGTGGATAAGCCAGATTCCCATAGCCATAAGAAGACACTGCATATAAAGTATCGCCTAAATTAAAGACACCTGTAACAATCGACTGCCCCACTCGTCCGGGTTGATTATCAAAACTTGGTATAGCCACTCCACCAGAATAACTATTTGGAGACCAAGTATTTGAAGAAAAACTATATTTTACCAAATCATTTGAGAAGGGATAAGCATAGGCAGTGTTAAGCATAACTGTATAAATTGTATCTCCTATGACCGCTGTATTATCGAGACAATTAAAATTTGAAAAATAAGTACCTCCTAAATTTGCAAGAATATTATTGGCAGAAGTTGAGAAGTTATATGAATTAAATTGACCTGAGGTAAGAAAATAAGAACCATTGTATGTTAACCCCTGATAAAATCCATAGAGAAGATTATTAGTATAAAATATATTTCCCCCTACATAACTACCGAGATAATGAGTCCCTTGAAATATTGATGCACTATTATAAGCCCCCGTCCCAGTATATCCTTTATAAAGTCTATATATGCCACCAGTTACTCCATCAAGATAGTAAACACTATCAGCATTTTGGACAAACCCTGTACCTGCCGTTACATTTGGAGTGAACGTATTAAAAATCTTTATCCAACTATGAGTTT
>Ga0187857_10001529_pt1 | contig 23394 bp, 18 predicted proteins | sample June2016WEW_8_10_FD_132984 | JGI IMG/M metagenome (GOLD analysis project Ga0187857, IMG submission 132984) | Peatland microbial communities from SPRUCE experiment site at the Marcell Experimental Forest, Minnesota, USA - June2016WEW_8_100 | ecosystem: Environmental > Terrestrial > Soil >... | reverse complement strand
GGTTTGCGCGCGTAGTCCAGGCAAAGCATGGAAGCCACGCCATCGACGCGCAGCCCGTCCACGTGATATTGCTCCAGCCAAAAGAGGGCGCTGCTAAAGTGAACCTCGCGCCTCAATGGCTGATGACATCCAGAACTCCGCTCCGCAAGGCGAACCACGCAAATTGCGTAAACTCCTCCTCCGGCCTTCTCGTGTAGTTTACCTCCCCCTCCTTCATCGAGCCCGAGGCGTTCGGAGTGTTGGAATTCCGGATCTTCAACTCGTTCGCAAAAAACGAGACGACGCGATTTTCCAGCCCCTTGGCGCTGCCGGTTCGCTTGTTGAGCAAAGCGATGTCCAAATCCCTGTAAATCGCCCGCACGCGGCCGCGAGCTTGGCCGGCGGCCACATCGATGTCGAACGCGGCCTGTTGAGCGCTGCCGGACTTGATGCGGGTATGTTCCACAATGTCAAGGAACCCATCCAGACGGGTCAGGTCCATCGCGCTGAGCGAACCGGAATAGTGGAGCGAGAAGTCCGGTGGCGTGACCGGGATCGTCATCAGCACCTTCAGCGTTCCTGCGTCCATAAGGTCGCCCTGCGCCTGGACCCGGATGGGGGCAGTGCCCTCGGCGCGGTTGGCGATGCCCTCCACGGACATGCTGACGGCCCCGAACGTCAGCACGCCGGGGCCGGCCCCGGCGACCACCCGCTCGCAGTAGCTCAGGTGGCCGTTGGTAATAGTGAGGCTGTCGATCCGGAGCGGTTGGCGGATTGCGGCCAGCGCCTCATGCACCATGAGCGGACTCTTCGCGAATGGCTCCTCCGGCTTGTCCCGATTGACCAGCGCATCGAAGGAGGGCCCGGAAAGGTGGACCGACCCGGCTCGGTACGACTTTCCCTGGAGCAGTTCGCCATACGCCAGGCCCAATACTCTGCACTCAGGCAGGACCACATGAAAGCGCGTCGTTCGACAATCGCGCGCCGCGAAGAATGCTTCGTCTCCGGCCAACGGCCGCAACTCGGTCCCTTCGGCGATCAGTTCTGAACCCGGAACAGAGGCTCGCAGCCGCGCGCAGCGGATGCCGTAGTGCGCCTGGGGGAATTCCACCTCGAGATTCGCCGCCTCGAGACTGGCTTTGGCGAGGACATGAGCCAGAGCAGCCTTTCCCCAAAGAAGCCGCGCCCAGCGAACGCCCGTCAGCGAAATCCGGCCGGTTTTGAGGGTCGTGTTGGTTGCGCTCAGTGTGAGAGATTGAGCGACCAGGCGGTTGGCGCCCATCGCGTAAGCCAGTTTGCCGATTCGCAATGCGCACCCTGGATGCGCTTCTGCAAACGCTCGCTCTGCCCTCGCTTTGCCATAGCGGTTGAGGATCGCACCGCCAAACGCAAGGATGAGGACCGCGACGCAGAGGACCAACGCACCAAGGGAAGCCGCCACGCAGGCCGACAGCCTCGGCAGCGACAGCCTCCGGCCATTCTTGACCCCTGGTTTGTCAACTCGGTCCTGGAGCAAGTGATGGTTGCTCATGAGGGTGATTAGTGAGGATTCAAGTAATTGGCCAAAGCCATCACGGGAAAGGTCTTGGGATACGCCGGGTATTCCATGTACAAAATGCCGGGATGTCCGGTCCCGACCACGGAGCCATCCCGCCAGGACTCCGACTCGTCGCGGGTTTCGAGGAGGTAATTGACCACCTTGGGGACCGTATCGGTGTGTTGCAGGCCCATCTGGCAGAGAAACTCGAGCACCCACGCGGTTTGCGTCGGCGTGCTGGCCCCGCGGCCCCGATGCCCATCATCAAGGTAGGACAGCGTCGATTCCCCAAATCCGCCATCCGCGTTCTGAAAACTCATGAGCGTGCGGGCGGCCCTCTGGAGATAGGGCGCTTGCGGCGATTCTCCTGCCCGCAGCAGCCCGGCGCCGGCCTGGGTGGTTCCGTACAGGGTGTTGATCCCCCAGCGGCCTTCCCAAAGACCCGTGCCGGGATCCTGGGTCCGGCGCAGAAAGCGGGCCGCCCTCCTGACCGCCCCCGAGCCAGCCAAAGTCATTCCATAAGCGCCCAAGGCTGCCAGCACATGGCCTGTGTTATCCGCGGAACTGTCATCGAACAGTTCCACCGAATCGCTTAGGTCCTTGGTGAATAGCTTCATCATCCGGCTTCCGACCTTGTTCTTGTCAAAGGCCCCCCAGCCGCCGTCGGAGTTTTGCCGGTTCAAAAGCCACCGCAGTCCCTTTTTCCGGGAGTCCGCCGCGCCGGTTCTTCGAGTGAATGGCGCCATCTTTTCCAGGAACACCAGCGCCCTGGACGTGTCATCGACGTCCGGGTATTGCTCGAAGTCCCGGCCGTAGGGGAAGCCGCCTTCGGCAGTCTGCAGTTCATAGAAATTCTCGGCGGCCAGCACCAGGGGAGCGCTGGTTTCTCCGGCCTGGGCCAGCGCCTGGGCCGAAAGGATGCTATCCCAGACACCGCCGTCCATCAGGCAGCCGAGGTAGTTGCCCTTTCCATGGTCGAAATACAGGCCATCCACGAACTCTAATCCGCTCTTTATCGCCGACGGGATGGCGGGAAAACGCCCGGGGTGCTTCCGGTAAAAATGGTCCAGTGCGGCGATGCTGAACAGGGTCGAGACCGTGTAGCCGCCCCAGCTCCCATGTTTCCGCTGCTGCCGGAGGATTTTTTTGACCATGAATCCGTCATACCAGGCCGAGGGCTCTGCCTCTGCCTGGCGCGGCTTCCAGGGATTTCCCGCGTAAAGCTCGCTCAGGTCAAATTCCGGCCCAAACGTGCCGCGGATCTTCCGGGAAACCCGGTTATGCCGCAGGTAGGCCATGGGGATCAGGTGGGGAATGACCCATTGGGAAAACTCCCGGTAGTTGAGCGGCAGCGCCTCCAGGAAAATCAGGTAGGGGATCTCGCTGATGTCCTCCCACCCCCGCACTCCGAAGAGCGCCAGAAAGGTTTTTGTGAACTGATTGGTCGAATCGATGCCCCCAGCCTCCAGGATGAATCTTCTGGCCGAATGGATCGCCGGCCCTACGTTTGCCGTCGAGATCGAGGTTCTAAAGAACTTAAGGGCGGCATAGTTGAGCACGGTCGCGTTGATGTCACCCGAGCGAAGCGCCGGGTCCCGGGCCTGCCTCCAGGAGCCGTCCGGCAATTGGGCTTTGAGCAGGATTCCTGCCAGGCGGTTTAGGTCCAGCCGGGATGAGAAGCCCCGGAAGCGGAGCCATTCCAGAAACAGCGCATAGAGCGAAATATAATGAGACCCCAGATGAGCGGGGAAACTCCAGCGGCCTTGGCTGTCCTGTTGGCCCAACAGGGTGTCAACCGATTGCTTCAGGATCGTTTGCACCCTCTGCTTGGATAAGCTCATTTCAAGACCAAGCGGGAACCCCCGAACCCGATACTACCGCTGGTTGCGAAACCATACTGGACATGCCGAGGGATGGCGCTTGGATTGAGGCTCGAATGTTGCGGAGATGGTCCAATACTCCGAGCACGTTGAGCAGCCAAAGGACTACCACCACCACCACCACGATATTGAGGATCTTTTTGATCTTGGCATCCATGGGGATGTAGGTGTTGACGAGCCAGAGCAGAACTCCGACCACGATGAGACTGACGACAATTGTTATTAATGACATACTTTTACCTGTTCTTCTTTACCTGTTCTTTCTTTGGGTGCGGGTTCAGGTCTGCGCGGCATCCTTTAGCGTGTGGCGTGCCAGGGGTGGTCGGCGACGGCCGGGACAGCAAGTTCAGTTTGTGGTGGTCGCTGCCGTAAAACTCGCAACCGCCTTGTCCACAACAACCTGCCCTGCATTTTCCATTGGGCCAGGGCGGAAGAACGGTGGAGCAGCGTCAGATTTGCGAACTCCGTCGGGGCTTCGTTGAGTGTGCAAAATGCACTTTCCAGTAGTTGCTGTGAATGCAATTTGCATGGTTCTTGCGGTCCTCACCCCGCGCCCAAGCGCAGCAGTAAAACTGTAACACAGCTTGGACCAACGGGTTGCAGAAGCCGGCGTGGTGTTGGCCCGCCTCTAGCTAAAAGAGGGAGTTGACGATGAAAACCAAATCGAGTCATTCGGAACCGCCCTCTGGATTTCCATCTTCAACGAGAATATCCGAGCCGACCAAGACGTTGCTGGTTGTCGATGACGACCAGGTGGTGCGCCAGGCAGAGGCGGAGATTCTCTGCCAGCAGGGTTACACCGTGCTGCAAGCCGAGAGTGCTGCCCAAGCCCTGCGGTTGGCTCGCGAGGCGGCGGCGATTCATCTATTAATCACCGATTTTTCGATGCCTGAAGTTGACGGTTTGGAACTCACCCGCCAATTCCGCGCGGTGCATCCAAAGACCCCCGTGCTGATGCTTTCAGGCTCATTACGGTTCTTGCGCGACGGAACTCAGGACTTGGACCGCTTCGAGTTCCTGGCAAAGCCATTCCAGCTCGATGAACTGCTCCACAAGGTCCGCGCGCTGCTGGACGTCGTCGCTCCTTTCCCGACACGAAAACCATGGTGTTGTGATTAACCTGAAGAATAACACCTTTACACCGTGCATTTTGCATGATATGTTAATGCGTCCTTCATTGGCCGAACGCGTGTGCGCTCGACTTAACGCAGGCAAGCGCATGATCTACCGATTTCGACGTGGGATTATCGGGCCGCTAGCCATATTCTGGCTGACCGTCACGGTGGCCAGCGTGGTGATGGGGGCGGTGGCCTGGAGCCGCTTTTCCCGCAGCCTTGACGCATCGGCCGAGGCCGAGCAGGTTCGCGAGTCGATAAATCAACTGTTCTCGGTTTTGCAGGACGCCGAGGCCAGCCAGCGAGGTTACCTGCTGACGGGAAAAGGGGTTTATCTTGAAGCCTTCACCAACGCGGCCCGCACTTTCCCTGTGGCCCTCGAGCGGCTGGCTGTGTCCGTGAGGCGCGACCCTGCCGGCCAAGGAGTCTTGAACGAGTTGCGTCCGCTCATTGACCTCGAGCTGGCGGAACTGCGCCAGGCCATCGCGCTGCGCGCCGAGCAAGGTCTCACAGGGCCAGAGGCGGCCGCCGGTCCCGATCAAACCAGGACGACGATGGACCGCATCCGTGAGATCATCAAACGGCGCCACGACAACCGGCTGGATCTTCTGTCCGCCACGGGCGAGGCCACCCGCCACGAGATGAAGTCGGTGCATCAAATGACGTGGATGGCCGGGTTGCTCGGGGTCGGGGCGGGGTTGTTCGCGCTCTATTTTTACCGGGTGGATTATTACCAGGAGCGAGCGCGGCGGGAGTTGCTCGAGGAGAAGCTGCACGCGGAACAAGCGGTCCGGGAGAAGAGCGCCTTCCTGGCCAACATGAGCCATGAAATTCGGAGCCCCATGAACGCGATTCTCGGGTTCAGCGAATTGTTGGAGCCGGAGGGGCTGACGCCCAAGCAATCGCAATATGTGCGGGCCATCCGCGACAGCGGCGCGGCGTTGCTGCATCTGATCAACGACATTCTCGACCTGTCCAAGCTCGAAGCCGGGAAGTTGGAATTGCACCCCGACCCGACGGATATGCGGGATTCGTGCGAGTTTCTGCGCACCGTTTTCGGGCAGCAGGCCGTAATGAAATCGCTCCGACTTCAGTTCGAGCTCTCCCCCGATCTGCCCCGGGCGTTGCTGCTGGATCGCCTGCGGTTGCGCCAGGTGCTGGTGAACTTGCTCAGCAATGCCATTAAGTTCACCGACCGGGGTTGCATCAAGGCGCGAGTCTCCTGGGAAAGCCAGGGAGATGGCCGCAGTGGGACGCTGTTAATCGACGTCGAGGACACCGGCATCGGGATCGCGGCTGAGGAACTGGAGGAAGTTTTCAAGCCCTTTGTTCAGGCGGAGTCCCTGCGCACGGCGGAAAAGGAAGGGACGGGTATCGGGCTGACCATCGTCAAGCGCCTCACCGAGTTGATGGGCGGCAGCTTGGCCGTCGAAAGCACAGTCGGCCAGGGCACGGTCTTCCACTTGCGTTTCACGAATGTTCCCGTCTCGGGGCGGTTGCCGGTGGGCGATCACGCCGAACCGGGCGGAGCGGTGGACTTCAATGACTTCGCGCCGGCCACGCTGCTGGTGGTGGATGACAACCGGACCAATCGGGCCCTAATGGCCGGCATATTTGAGAAGACCCATCACCAGGTCCATTTTGCCAACAACGGTCAGGAAGCCTTGGAGTGCCTGGGGAAGGCCAAGGCCGATGTGGTATTGCTGGATATCCGGATGCCGGTGATGGACGGGCGAACGGCCCTGGCGGAGATCCGCAAGCAAGCGAGTCTGGCATCGCTGCCGGTCATCGCCGTCACGGCTTCGAGCAAGGCCGGCGAAGAGCAGCAGTTGCAAAGCCAATTCAACGGGTACATCCGCAAGCCCTTCTCGAGGCAAACGCTCTTTCTGGCGCTGGCTCAGTTTCTCCAAAGGGCGTCGCCCGGCAATGGACTGGAATCTCAGAATCTCGGGCAGGCCCTCGGGACTATTCCCGTCCTGTCGTCCGGCCAGGCGGCCCAGTGGCAGGAACTCGTCCTCGAACTGCGCCGCCAGGAGGCGACCGAATGGCCCACGCTCCGGGACAGCCTGGCGGTCAACGCGACCCGCGCCTTTGCTCACCAGCTCTTCCTCCTCGGCCAGGCGGCCCAATGCGGCCCGCTGGCCACTTATGCCGCCACCCTCACCACCTTCGCCGACACCTACGCTATCAGCCAAATGGGACGTCATCTCGCCGCGTTCCCCAAACTGGTTGGGTCCATCGAAACCTGTTCAACCGTGGCTGAACCGAGGCCAGCACGAAGGGATGCCGTATGCTCGTAGCGCAGATTCTCGTAGCGCAGGTTTCCAACCTGCTGTATCGCCGATTTCTAATCGGCAGGGCGTTGAACGGTTCGAGCGCCCGCGAACTTTCCGACGCTCCGCAGGTTGGAAACCTGCGATACGGCAGGTTGGAAACCCGCGCTGCGTGAACGGCAAATGAATGCTCCCATCATAGCAACGAACACCGGCTGCCTGCTCGTTGTCGATGACCAGGAGTCCAACATCCAGGTCGTTGGCGCCGCCCTGGGCAAACTCGGTTTCGAGGTTTTGCCCGCCACTGGCGGGCTCGAGGCCTTCCAACGCCTGGCGGTTGGGCGACCCGACCTCATCCTGCTCGACCTGCTCATGCCGGAGATGGACGGATTCGAAGTCTGCCGCCGCATTCGCGAGAACCTGGATTGGGCTGAGATTCCCATCATCTTCCTCTCTTCGGCAGACGACAAGGGCCTGATCGTTCGCGCGCTGGAGAGCGGCGGCGTGGACTACATCACCAAGCCCTTCAACCACGCCGAACTGGTGACGCGCGTCCGCACCCACCTGGCGCTCAAAAGGGCCCGCGACGAGTTGAAGCAACTCGCCGAAGACCGGGATGAATTGCTGGGCATCCTGACCCACGACCTCAAGAACCATCTGGGCGGCATGGACATGAGCGCCCAATTGCTCCGTGACCGCACCGAGGCGCTGGCGGACCCGAAGCTGCGGCTGATGGCCGAGAACATCTCGCATTCGAGCAGCCAGATGCTCGCCTTTGTGAAGGAGTTTTTGGCAAATGCTTCGGCGGACCATGGTTTCAACCTCAAGACCGAGTCCGTCAACCTGTCGGACGCGGCCGCTCGGGCGGTCCAACAACATCAGGAGGCGGCCAAGCGCAAGCAACTGGTGCTTAAGGTCGTTCTCCCGCCCAACGGCACGCTCGTGCAGGCCGATGGCGCCGCCCTCAACCAAGTGCTCGATAATCTCCTGTCCAACGCCATCAAGTTTTCTCCGCCCGGCAAGCAGATTCGCCTCACGGTCTGCCCGCCGGGGGCCGGGTACGTGGAATGCCAGGTTCAGGATCAAGGGCCCGGGTTCAGCGAAAACGATAAGACTCGCATGTTCCGCCGCTATGGCCGCCTTTCGGCGCGGCCCACGGGAGGCGAGCCTTCCACCGGCCTGGGACTGAGCATCGTCAAGAAGCTCGTCCTGGCGATGCATGGTGAATTGGCCTGCGAAAGCACGCCGGGCAACGGCGCCACCTTCGCCTTCCGCCTGCCTCGAGCCATGGTCTCTCATTGAGGTTTTATATGGACTTCCTGGTCATCGACGACGACAAGACGTTCCGGGACGCGACGTGCCTGCTTATCGATGGCGAGGGCCATTACGCGGAAGCCGCCTGCTCCGGAGAGTTGGGCCTCACGGAGTTAAAGGAAGGAAAATTCGATGCGGTCCTTCTGGACCTCAATCTTGGACCGGAAAAGGGCCTCGACATTCTGGAGCGGATGCTCAAGCGCCAGCCCAACCTGCCGGTAGTGATGTTCACCGCCCAGGGCAGTGTGAAGAACGCGGTCGAGGCCATGCGGCGCGGAGCGGTGGATTTTCTGGAGAAGCCGTTCACTCGCGAACAGTTTCACCTGGTGCTCGCCCGCGTGCAGCGCTTCCACCAACTCAACCAGAACATCGAGCGCCTGGAACGCGAAGTGAAAGACAGCAACGCTCAGAATCCCGAGATCCTTCTGGAATCAAGCACGCCGCTCGTCAAAGAGGTGATGGACACCCTGCTGCGAGCGGCGAAAACCCCGGCCTCGATTCTGATCCTGGGAGAAAGCGGCACCGGCAAGAGCGTGTTGGCCCGCGCCGTTCACCAGCAAAGCCACTTGGCGGAGCGACCGTTCGTTACCGTGAGCTGTCCGAGTCTGTCCAAGGAACTGCTGGAAAGCGAACTGTTCGGCCATGTCAAAGGCGCGTTCACCGGCGCCTTGCGCGACCATTGGGGCAAAGTCAAAGCCGCCGCGGGCGGAACCCTTTTCCTGGACGAGATCGGCGACCTGCCGATGGAAATCCAGCCCAAGCTGCTGCGACTGCTTCAGGAACGTGAATACGAGCGCGTGGGCGAAAATGTCATCCGCCAGGCCGAGGTGCGCATCATCGCCGCCACCAGCCGCGATCTTAAAAAGCGCGTCGCCGAGGGCGCCTTTCGCGAAGACCTGTATTTTCGGCTCAACGTTATCACGGCGGAAATGCCCCCGCTGCGGCAGCGCCAAGGAGACCTCATTCGCTTTGCCGGGCATTACTTCAAGCATTTTGCCGCTCTGTGCGGGCGCCGTCTCGATGGGTTTTCCGAAGAGGCCTCTGCCGCTATCGGCGCCTACTCGTGGCCGGGCAACTTCCGTGAGTTGCGCAACGCCATCGAACGCGCCGTCATTATGGCCAAAGGAACCGAGATCGGCCTGGAGGACTTCCCCGCAGAATTGCGCGGCTCCCGAGGCATCGGGACCGGAGCCAACGGCAGCGATGTCTGCCCGCAGGTTGGTTCGTTGGTTTCCATGGAGCAATTGGAGGAAGCGCACCTTCGCAAAGTTCTGGAACGAACCACCAACCTGGCCGAAGCGGCCCAGGTCCTGGGGATTGATCAAGCCACGCTTTACCGGAAGCGCAGAAGAATTGGATTGGAATAACCGCGTGTCCAAATGAGCCGAACCTCGTTACAAATGCGGAGTTACGCCCAGCGTCTCCTCGAGTATGAGGGGGGCGGGGATGAAACTTCCTCGAAAACGAGGCCGGCGGGGTTTGAGGTTTGTGAGAAGTTACGGTCCCATTTGGCGACGCTGATGGGCGTTGGGGGCGTTCAGGTGCTCCTTGCGTGCGCGCTCGCGCGGGCCAGCACGGAAGCTCCCTGGCTGCGTTCGGTGCGCGTGAAAGCGGATGGGTCTTTGGCAGGTTTGGAGGAAATCCAGGCGCAACTCAGCCAGGGCGAACTGCTTGAGGGCGGAACGGTTCTGCTCGCCCAGTTGCTCGGATTGTTAGTGGCCTTCATTGGCCAGTCTTTGACGTCGCGTATGGTGTGTGATGTCTGGCCGGATCTTTTGTGTGACGATTCGGAATTAGGTCAGGAAGACGATAAATGAAGAAACCAAGCCGCCAAAATAATCCAGCGAAACTCCACGTTCCCAAAGCAGTAGTGAGCACAACGGAGCGAGTGATGATCCACAACTTGCCGACCGGTGTGCGCGGGCTCGACGACATTCTGGGTGGCGGCATCCCGGAATTCTCTTTCAACGTCATTGCCGGGACGCCCGGTTGCGGGAAAACCACGCTGGCGCACCAGATAGTTTTCGCCAATGCGACGCCGAAGAAACCGGCGCTTTATTTCACCGTGCTCGGCGAATCCACCATCAAGATGCTGCGCTACCAGCAGCAATATTCTTTCTTCGACCAATCGAAGTTGGGCAAGGCCGTCCGTTTTATCAACCTGGCCGAGACGGTGCTGGAGAAGGACTTGGACGCGGTGCTGGAGGACATTACCAGGCAGGTGACGGCGGCCAATCCGAGCATCGTCGTCGTGGATTCGTTCCGTACCGTGGTGCGCAAAGCCTCTAGCGGTGAGAGGGAAATGAAGACCCAATCGTTCATACAGGGCCTCTCACAGTTTCTGAGCGGTTGGCAAGCCACGACTTTCCTGGTCGGCGAGTATGTCCAGGAAGAGATGCGCGATAATCCGCTGTTTACGTTCGTCGATGGCATCATCTGGCTCTCGCAGGTGCCGGAGAGAAACTCCGTGGTGCGGAAATTGCACATCATGAAACTGCGCGGACAGGCATCGGTGCCGGGACTGCACACCATCCGAATAACCGACGCCGGGCTGCAGGCGTTCTCGCGCACGCTGGGGCTGACCAGCATGAAGAAGACAACCGTGGGGCGCCGGCGCCTTTCCGTCGGGATCCCCGAGTTGGACAAGATGCTCGGCGGGGGCGTGCTCCAAGGCGACAGTCTGCTGGTGGCCGGGCCTTCCGGGACGGGCAAATCGGCCTTGGCCACGCAATTTATAGCCGAGGGACTTCGCCATGGGGAACCGGGAATAATGGCGATCTTCGAAGAACGGCCACCGGGATACACGCAGCGGGCGAGCAACTTCGGGCTGGATCTGAAAACGCCGCAACAAAAGGGAACACTCGAAACCCTTTACCTTCGGCCGCTCGACCTTTCGGTGGATGAAACGATGCAAGAGATCCTCGATGCCATCGAGAGGATCGGCGCGAAACGGCTGGTGATCGATTCGCTGGCCGGTTTTGAGATGGCCCTGGCGCCCGATTTTCGCGCCGATTTCCGGGAGTCCCTCTACCGAATGATCGGGGCGCTGACCGGAGCCGGGATCACGATTCTGAGCACGGTCGAAGTGGAGGATACCTTTGCCGCGCTGCCGTTTAGTCACTACGCGATTTCGTTCCTGACGGATGACATTATCCGCCTTCGTTATGTGGAGATCGATGGCCAGCTCCGGAAGGTGATGGTGGTGATCAAAATGCGCGGCGGCAATCATAGCAAGGACATCCGCGAATATATCATCACCGCGCGGGGCCTGGTGGTCATCCACCCCCGGCGCACGGACTACCAGGGGTTGACCACCGGGATCCCCGAACGAACCGGCCCGCGGAAGACCCAAGAAAATGAGCCCGCACCGGAACCGAAAGCGACGAGGTAGCGGGGAAGTTTATGGAGAGGAAACCGACACCCTGCACAACCAGCCACCCGCCCGACTGGGCGAGTTTCTGCCTTGCCGTCACCGAGCACGCGCCCTTGCCGATGGCCATGGTCGAGGGCGTTGGGCACATCGTGCGCTGCGTCAATCCCGCCTTTTGTCGCGTGATTCATAAACCCGCTGAGCAACTCGTCGGGAAACCGTTCAGCCAGATGCTGCCGGAGAAGGACGATTGCCAGAAGTTGCTCGACCGCGTTTTTCGCACCGGAAAGCCCGAAAGCCACACGGAGCAGGGACATTCTGAAGCACGTCCTGTCTTCTGGTCGTATACGATGTGGCCGGTCGATGCGGACGAGCGCCGGGTGGGAGTCATCATTCAAGTTGCCGCCACCGGTCAGCTCCAGGAAACGATGCTCGCGATGAACGAGGCCTTGATGGTTGGCTCGGTGCGCCAGCATGAACTCACCGAAGCCGCCGCCTCGTGGAACGTCCAACTGCAAGCGGAAATCCGCGAGCGCACGTTGGCGGAGGAAGCGCTGCGCGCCGCCAGGACGGCCCTGGCCCAAGCCAACGCGGGCCTGGAACAAGAGGTCCGCGACCGCACCGCCAAACTCCAGGAGACGGTCGCCGAACTGGAGCATTTCTCCTACACGATCACCCACGACATGCGCGCCCCGCTTCGCGCCATGCACGGCTTCGGCGGCATCCTCCTGGAAGAATGCTCGGAATGCCTCCATCCGACCCGCCGGGAATACATCCGCCGCATCGTCGACTCCGCCGACCGTATGGACAGGCTGATTACCGACGCGCTCCAGTATAGCGGAGTGGTGCGCCAGCACTTTGAGCTGGAGCCCGTGGACACCGACGCGCTGCTTCGTGGCATCCTCGAGTCGTATCTCGAGTTCCAGCCCCCTCACGCGAATATCCACATCGATACGCGTCTCCCCGTCGTCATCGGTAACAAAACGGGATTGACTCAGTGCTTCTCGAACTTGCTCGCCAACGCCGTCAAATTCGTCCATCCCGGCCAGACCCCGGAAGTCCGCGTCTGGGCCGAGGTCAGGAGTCGGGCGTCCGAAGAACGTCAGGGGGAACCGGGTCCGCCGGACTCAACAGGCAACCGGTTTGGTCCATCCCCGCCGATGACTGGCCACCCCTCGCCGGCTCGCGATCACGCCCGCATCTGGTTTGAAGACAAAGGCATTGGCATCGAAAAGGAATATCACGACAAAATCTGGCAGATGTTCCAGCAGCTTAACAAGAGCTACGAAGGAACTGGGATCGGTCTGGCCCTGGTCCGCAAGGTGGTGGACCGCATGGAGGGCAAAGTGGGTGTCGAATCCGAACCCGGCCAGGGCAGCCGCTTCTGGGTCGAACTGAAGGGGGCCGACGGCAGCCTCGCCCAAGGCCTCCTCAACAGGCCGCCTCCCGGTGAGTAGCCTGCCAGCCATCCTGTACGTGGAAGACGAAGAAGGCGACGTCCTTCTCATGCGCCTCGCCTTCACGCGCGCACGCCTGCCGAATCCGGTCCACAGCGCTCAGGACGGAGCGGAAGCCATAGATTACCTCGAGGGCAAGGGCCCCTTCGCCGACCGCAACGAGCATCCTCTGCCCTCGCTCGTAATCCTCGACTTGAACCTTCCCAAGAAATCCGGTTTCGAAGTATTGAGGTGGGTTCGCCAGCAACCTCAGTTTTCCTCCCTGCCCGTAGTGATTTACACTTCCTCGGTGGGTCTGTTAGACAGGGACACCGCTCGCCTGCTGGGGGCTTCTGACTTCTTCGTCAAACGGTCCGGTGTGGACCAGATCGCAGAACTGTCCTGGATCCTTACCGGGCGCTGGTTGAATCAAAGCGCCTGACCATGGCGAGCATGATTCGCTTATGCCGCGGACATGCAGTTCCATGGCATTGACATGATTTGCGCTTAGCAGTAAAAGTATGAGCATGTCATCAGACAACAAAATCGGCAGCGGTGGCGAGCTGAGGTCTGATTCGGCATCAAAGCTAAACCCACGACCCAAAATGGCAAACTCCTCTTCTGCTAAACCCCGCTTGACGGCGGCCCGGATTCGGGCCTTTACGCTCATCGAACTGCTCGTCGTCATCGCCATCATCGCCATCCTGGCGGCGATGCTGCTTCCCGCTTTGACCAAGGCCAAGGAAAAAACCAAGCGCGCTTACTGTCAAAACAACAACCGGCAACTTGGCGTGGCCACCCATATGTATGCCAACGACAACCAGGATTTCCTGGCTTTCCCGAACTATGAGAATGAAGTCGCCAACGGCCCTGGATGGCTGTACATGCCGCTGCCGGGCGGTGGGGTCTGGGGCGGCAGAGCGCCCGATCCGACGGTGTCTCCCTTCTCGCTCAATCCGTCCGGCGCTTACGAAAGCGGTTTGTTGTGGCCGTACCTCAAGGCGATGGGCGTTTACCGCTGCCCGACCGACAACACCAATGACCCGACGTGGAAGCTGCGGAACAACAAGCTTTCAACTTATGTCATGAGTGATGTCGTTTGCGGCCGAGGCGCGCTGGTGGGGCGGCGCCCCAGCACCATCAAACTGGGCCGCTTCAACCCGGCGGCTTACATGCTGTGGGAACCCGACGCCGACCCGCCGTTCGGGCCGAACGCTTACGATGATGCCTGCAACAGTCCCGACCCGTCGGACGACGGCGGGGTGGGCCGAAGACACAGCAAAGCCGTGGCGCTGGGCTTCGATGCGCACGCGGATTCGATTGGGTTCCAGCAATGGTCGAATATGTTGACCCTCAAACCGGGTCTGCTGTGGTGCAATCCGCTCACCCCGAACGGGACTTAGAATGAAGGGCATTATTAGCCCTCAAACCAAAAACAAAACGGCCAGGATGCAGTGTAATGCAATTAAGCTTATGAGTGCTAAATCGTTGCCGTCGAGAATCGTCATCTGCGGGTTGCTGGTCCTGGGCGGAATAATCGCCCGGGCGCAGCCCTACCCCTACGAGATTACTATTGGAGTAACCAATGTTCTCTCGGCCCCCGACAACGGAAATGCCAACTTGGTGCTCTGCCAGTACGCGGAGCTGCCGCAACCGGCCACCCCTCGGAGCGTGAGTTTTTACGTGACGCAAGCCGCCGGCACTCTGCTCATGGGCATTTATGACAGCAGCGGCACTAACGGAGGACCCGGCGCCCTGGTGGCCGCGACGATGGAACTGACGCCGACCCTCGGGTGGAACACCGCCACCGTGACCAATGCGGCGCCCTTGGCGGCCGGAGCCTATTGGCTGGCCTACGCGCCGAGCGACAATGGCCTGTCATTCGTGAAAGGCCCCACCGCTCCCTCTCCGGACTCGCAGTATTCCCCCTTCCCCTACGGTCCGCTGCCCGCGGCCTTTGGGACAGCTCAAGGCACTGCCGACCAATGGTGGAGCCTGTACGCCACGCTCACCACGGGGTCGCTGGACGCCCTGCAATATGTGGCGGAGCCGGGCGGCACGGTGAGCGCGAACGCGACCCTGAACGACGTGCGGGTAAAGGCGTTAAGCGGTGGCTCACCCGTGCCGGGCGCCCCGCTGACTGTTTCGCTCACCAGCGCTACGTGGGTGGGCAGCCCGGGGACACTCGCTGGAACTTTGACCCGGACGACCGATGCGAATGGCATCGCCGACTTCAACGACTTGTCGATTACCCTGCCGGCCAGTTCGATTGAGCTGGCTGTAAGGGCGGCTTACACGACGTTGGTGACGAACAGCACCCCCTTCGTGGTTACGCCTCCGGTGGTACCCATCGTCACCATCACTTCGCCGGCGGGGAACTCATTTTATACTGCGCCCGCCACCTTCACTCTGGCCGCCACGGCCGTTGGCAACGGCATCACCAACGTCCAGTTCTTTCAGGGAGTGAGCTCGATAGGCACATTCACCAGCAGTCCGGCCAGCATGACTGTGAATGATTCAAGCCCTGGCAACTACTCGTACACCGCCATCGCCAAGGATCGGTTCGGAAACAGCGGCACCTCCGGCGTTGTGATTGTGCTGATACTGCCAAGCAACAGTTTTGCCGCCGGAGAAAAAAGTATTTTGCCGTCGCCAATGGCCGGCAATACCGGAAACGGCGTGTTTTGTGAGTTTACCTCCTTGCCAGGAGATGCCCTCATTGAGAGCCTAAGCGTGTACGTCACCAACGCCGATGGCAGCCCTATGCTTATGGGCATTTATGACGGGGGCGGAGGCTATGGAAACCCCGGCGTCCTGGTGGCCGCGACGGACGAGTTGACGCCGACCAACGGCTGGAACACAGGGATCGTGACCAATCCAGCGGCCCTGCCGGCTGGGATATATTGGCTGGCCTGTGAAGTGAATTCCGATAATCTGACCCTCATGGGAGGGCCCGCCGCGCCCCTTCCGAAATCGCCGTTAATCTACACTTCCGGCTACGGTCCGTTGGCCGGCAACTTCCTCAGCCTCTACACTGGCGGACCTGCCGATGGCTATTTGGCGAATCGATGGTCGATGTTTGCAACGTTCTCCAACGTGCCGCCCCGGATGACACCCTACGACATCACTATCGGCGTTACGGATATTGGTTCGGGCAATGACAGCGGGAATGCTCAGGGCGTGATTTGCCAATACGGATACCTGGCGCAAGCCGCCACCATTGAAAGCATGAGTTTCTACGTCACCGCTTCCGCCGGCACCCTGGTCATGGGCCTCTATGACAGCACAGGCCATAACGGAGGCCCCGGCGCGCTGGTGGCCGCGACGGATTATCTAACCCCAACGAACGGATGGAACGCCGCCAGCGTGACCCATCCGGTGGTCCTGCCGCCCGGGCCCTATTGGCTGGCCTACTTGCCGAGCGACAACGGCTTGGCGTTCGAGAACCAGCCCGCTTCGCCGTTTCCGGACTCCCAGTATAACTTCAACGGCTACACCGCGCTGCCGGCGACCTTCGTGCTAAAAAACTCTGCCTCCGTTGCCTGGAGCATGTACGCCACCCTCACGGTGTTTTCTCCGCTGCCGCCCCTGAGCGTAAGGCGCGCACAGGCCAATTTGGTGATCTCCTGGCCGGCCTTATTTACGAATGCCGTCCTTCAGTCCAGCCCGGCCCTTTCAGTCCCAACCTGGGCAAACGACCCAACGCCGGTCGTGGTGGTTGGCACTAATGACACGGCCACGGTGGCAGCGACGAACAGCGCTATGTTTTATCGCTTGCACCAATAGTCCGCCTCCGGTTTCCCGTAATTCCGCTCCAGGGCCATTGGCAGTTGCAGAGGCTCGCGCGGCAGTCACCACTTAAGGGTTGCGCCGGTGGGGTTTTCGGGCATCCTTGAACTGCGATTATGCGAGTCATCTTAGTAACACTTTTAGCGACAGGTTCCCGCACCCGCAGTATCCCGCAGGGACCCGCACCTGAAAAGGCTACGAAAGCGGACCCTAAAATATCGTTAAAGTTCACGCGTCCGTAGCTCAATTGGATAGAGCTTCTGACTTCGGATCAGAAGGTTGCAGGTTCAAGTCCTGCCGGACGCGCCAGTTTTCTGAGTAAATTCGAGGATTTTTGCCAAACGAAACTTGACAAAAGTCCTTGACCCCCTTAAGAACCCCTAAGACCAGAATCCTAACGATTTTGCCCATGAGCAAACGGCTGACCAAAGTCGAGCGAGAGAAACACCTCTACAAGGACGAGTCCGGAACGTATTACCTGCGCATTCAGGAGGACGGACAGGACACAAATCTTTCCCTCAAAACAAAGAAAATCACCCAGGCGGTGAAGGCCCGGGATGCCCGCATGGCCGCGAAAGCGGCCGCCCGACTGGGGATTGCCGCAGAGCCTCGTGAGGTCGCCAAAGCCGCCTCAGTCACTGTGCGCAAGGTCATCACGACATACCAGGAGGCGGGCTACCCTGGGAAGGGTGGCGTTGTTAGGGCCGATGGGAAACACCGTGCAGCCGAAGAGGGCTACTGCAAAACGCTCCTGGCCTACTTCGACGGCGACGCCCCTGCGGCCGATTTGGTCCAGGACGACCTCGACCAATACCATTCGTGGCGAATCGCCCACGTCACCAGGGGAGATGGTCACCGCACGACTGACCTGGAGTTGAACACGCTCAACAATGCGATGAGGTGGGCGGCGCGAAAACGCTTGCTCAAGGCGAATCCAATTGCGTCTCGGGAGCGTTACCGCAGATCGAAAGACGTGCAGCACTGCCAAGATTTCGCCCCCAGCGATATCGAAGAGTTCCACGAGGTGGCCGGCTTGCTCATGTCTTCACGGCGAAGTGAGACGCTCGGGTGGCAGTATTTGTTTGAAGGCATGACCGGCCTGCGCACAGAGGAAATCCTCAACCTGCGGATGGACGCCAGGCCCGACGAACCCGGCGGGGTGACCAAGGACGGGGGTTCCCTCTGCGTGCGGCGCGCGAAGAAGTCGACGCGCGACAACCGGTACGTCGAGGTTCACGCGGGCCTTGAGCTCGCCTTGAAGGCGCACAAGGCTTGGCATCGAAAGCGATATCCGAGGTCGGCCTGGTATTTTCCGGGTTTCGAAAAGCCTCGGGAAGGGCCCGTGGACAAGAGCGCCCTCACCAAAGCCCTGGGCCGGTTATTTGCCAACTCCGAGCGAAACGAGAGGATTTCAGATCCGCAAAAGAAATTCCCGGCGTTGAAGAAGAAGTTCACCAGCCATGGTGCCCGTGCGTTTTACGTCCTGGTCCGCCGGTCGCAAGGCGCCACTGATCCCCAGATTGCCTACGAGATCAACCATGTTGGGGGTGTCGCAACGCTGGAAAGGGTTTACGGCATCGTCCCGCCCCACTGGCGCAATAGCAAAGCCGCGGCAATTTCCTGGGTCCCAAAGGGCAGCCCGGCTTGGAAGAAGATTCGGCCCTGACACGGTCCGTTGAATCGCTGAATCGTGCCAGTGGCGCAGTCCAGATGGCCTGGGGACCGGCAATGCCACTCTGGACTTTCCATCGTCCTTCGACAGGGCGAGTGGGGGGTCCAGACGCCAGCAACCGGCGAGTCACGTATTCGGAACCACTGGCAACGCGGCTTGCAAGCGGACCTGCCACTGGCCAGGGAGGCACCCTCGCTGTCGACGTCCAGTCAACTGGCCGGGTTTTCAGAGGCACCGGGGAGCTTAGCCCGTGGCGTCCTCAACCAGCCAGGTGTTGCCGCCCGCCTCGGCTTGCTGGGCCTACTGGCACAGCTTGCCGACACAGGGATGACGATGGCCAGGAGGATCAGGATGACCGCGACGATCGCGATCAACTCGACGAGCCGGTTTAATGGACCAGCGGTGATTTCCGTGTCCCGGGATTCCTTGGCCAGTTCAAACCCGCTTTTCGTTCCTGCTGACATAAGGTTACGGATAGTCCCTTGATCGAAACGGGCAAGGCCATCGATAAGGACACGTAGTGGAGCATCGCCTTGCTCCGCATCCCAAGGCCGCCCCGTTGCGTATGGGTCGCTTTGACGGGCTGGATGGCGCGCAGCGGGCCGCCCGGAAGAGGAACTCAGAGCTTCATGCACAAATGTCTCCGTCTCCAGCACTGGCCCAAACGGTGGGCTGGCGGACGCTCTGACATTGGTGTGGTGCGGATTGCCACAAGAGCGCCACGGCGGACTCGCAAGGAAGCCTCAAGCTCGGGTCTTTCGACCTCCTCTTCAATACCCCGATGGGCACAACCAGCCCTCGGCGGCAGTTCGTGGCCAAGCTGGATGCGGCGAAGCGACCAGTGAGCGTCCGATCGGTTCAGTAGCCTTTGGCCAAATTCGGGCGCCGAAAACAGGCCGTTTGGCAGTGTCGTTCACCTCCGAGGACAGCCGGTTCCTCAGCGGTTGATTTCGACTGCCGCCTTCCCGGTTGCGGGCGGGGTCGCGTTCTGCCGGGGCAAACCGCGACCGCTAGCTAGGCCAAGTGCGCCATCTTCTTCCGCCGCGGGACGCCTGGGACACAACGCCGAACGTGGACCAGGACAGTGAAAGGGGGTGAAAGAGGCGTAATGGTGGCCTAACCCGGCCGAGGTAACCCGGCATCATGCTGGACGAGAGGGCGAGGTGGATGGACGTCAGCCAGCATGGCCCATGCCACATACGTGCTTTTCGGGTCAAAAAAAAGAGAATCGTCACAAAAAAAACGCAGCAAAGAACAGGGTCGATACCTTGGCGTCATCATAATGTAGGGGTGAAGAACAGTCGCCCTAATCCCCGCGGGATGGCACCGGGTGGCCTCACCGGCCGCCTTGGGACGTCGGCTAATCCGGCGGCCCCCTGGGCGGCCCAGGTTTCCAACGGAGACTCGTCCTGTGCCAATGGTGTCGGCGGGCAGCTTGCCCTTGGCAGCAGAAAGGCGAAACCGCCTAAAACCCACGTAATCTATTGCGGCGCAATTCACTGGGATACCGGCACCGCCGTTACATGGAAGGAGGCACTGACCTATGCCGTGTGAATGGGCCGGGGGCAAAGTCGCCGGGGATTTTCTGGGCCGTAGCCGAGACTTCATCGAGGATAGAGCCCTGCCTTGGCAGGACTCGCCTATGCCTGGTCTGGTCCGTTACCGGTTCCTGTACTCCGGGCCAAACAAACGGTCCAGGAGAGAATATTACATGGAGGATGTCCGGGCTCTCTTGACAGACCCGTCCCGAAAGCGGGGCCCCTCGTTCGGGTTTACCCCGAAGTTCCACCGCGAAGGGACCGCGGCTTCAGCATGTTCACTGAAGCAGGACCGACACCTCAGGAGCTTCCATACAGGGGGAAGCAAGCCTGGGCTATGGCAAAAGGGGTAGGGGAAGGGGAAGCCCATTAACGTTGCTTCTGGACCCGACATTAACTGCATCCCAAAGCAATATCTGACTCCCCGGGGCAAATTGCGCAAACAATGTCTCAGCGCCGTAAAGGAGAAATCGAAACAAGGTCGTGAAATCACAAACTGAGCGAAAGGACAGACCGCCCGACGAGCCGGGAAGAGCGAGACCGGCCTGCGCTGGTCACGGTCTAGGAAACAACCTATGTTGACAATCGACAGCACATCCAAGCACGCCCTGGACCAGGTCCGCGATCTGATCCGGTTCGCCCACCGGGTGGTCAAGTGCGAGTACGCCGGCACTCCGAAGGCCGAGGACCGCCTCCAGGCACCGATAGCCTTGAAAGTGCAAAACTCCAGCTACACCTTCAGCGGCGGGGCCGGGATTGGACGCGGACGAGTTTTCATGCGCATCGGGGGCACTTCGGCCTTCCCGGTGCTCCGCAAGTACCGCAGATACACCCATAGGCGCGAGTTCCCCTGCTACCTCCTTGAGTCCTGGCAGGAGGCGCTGGTCATGCTGGCCGCCCACGAGTTGACGCACGTGGCGTCCTCCAAGTGGAACCACGGAAATCAGACTGATGTCCACGGCGATCCCTGAGGTCATGGCAACTCGGGGAATGACCACCTCCTCGCTGTCGCCTTCGCACAAGACCACCAGCCGGGCCAAATAGAGTTCCGGGTAGGCCCGGACCGCTTCCTTTACGTATTTGAACGCTTCGTCCGCAGTGGGCGGAAGGGTGATTCGTCTGGCCCGTGTTGTCAGCGAGTCCGGCTCCAGACGAAGATACCGGACCCGCTCCGGGTCGATCCGCGACATGATTGCCGGAGAATGACTCGTGAGGAGCACCTGGCCCGAACCAGTGGTGGCGATGCTCTGAAGCAGTTCCATGATCCGCCCCAGGTAGTGGGGCGAGAGATGGTTTTCCGGCTCCTCAACGGCGAAGATGGTCAGGGCCGGCGGACGGAGCCGATCCGCGGAGAAAGCCCCCAGTAGATCGACGTCCCCGGCACTGGGCGCGGTTTCGGCGTCCCCGACGGTCGCCTGGGTGCGCGTATCTGTCGCCGCGCGGAGCTCCTTCGCTTTGATCTCCTCCTCGATTTGAAATAGCGACGCGACGAGGGAAAAGTAAAATAGGGATTTTAGCCCCTCGCTCAGCCGGTCGATGGAATGTTCCCGGCCGTCGCCTCCGGGACCGAATACCACTTCGACTTGCTTCAACAACTCGTCGATGGCCCCGCCTACAGGCTGAAACGCTACGGTCTGGAACGTGGGCATATCGTGGAGCTTACGCCACGCGTTGCCAAGGCACTCGTGCAGGTGTTGGATCGCGCCCTCGCTCTGGACCGAGTCCCGAATTGATTGTGCGGAGTCCTCGACGGCTTTTTTGACGGCGTCTGACCATTCAATCGCCCGGAGAAGTCGGTAAAGGATGGAGCCCGAGGCTTCGGCTACTTGCCGGGATGCATCCCGGAACGCAGGCACGTACAACACGTGAATCATGCTCCGCTCGTGCGCCTGCATCGGACGCTTATCCTCTTCCGTCACCGCTTCCTCTGCCGTGGTAATCCAGTAGGCCTTTTCCTCAATATCGCCCTCCGCCAAGGTGCTCCGCGTCCACTTGCCCTCCAGCCGTACCCGGCAAAACAGATCACCATCTTCACCAAGAACCATCTGGTTGAAGCATGGCGGAATGGCCGCGCTGTCATCGGGTGCGAAGCCCAACTCAGGGAACTGAATGCGGGCCTCGATCATCAGGTCTATTTGGTCGAGTTCATCCCGCTTCCAGTTCGCGGGAATATGGAAATCCTCAGGTTGGAGGTGTCGGTCGGTTTGCGAAACGCCGAACAGACGGGCTAGTGCGACAAGGGCGGCGGTTTTCCCGCAACCATTGGTGCCGATAATCGCCGTGAGGCTATCGAGGTCGATGGTCACCGGTTCGGGGCCAAAGCACCGGAGGTTCTTTAGGGTCAACTGAGTGATCCGCATATGGAGGTGATGGTTTTGTCCTTGCCCGAGGCTGAATTACGCGTCGGAGTGCGGCCCCTCCACCCCCTTCACCACGCCGTGCGTTGGGGGCGCCGCACTGTCGTCCATATCGGGCAGGTCGTAGGCAATCCGGTGCAGGCGGCTCACAAAGAGTTCTGGCGGCGGGGATCATTAGTATTCAGGCAGCGTGAAAATCTCTGCCGAGACGCCTTTTGGCGAGAGGCGGGTGCTGATTTCGGCCAGCCAGGAGTTCAATTCGTCTGCTTGCTTCCCGGCGTGCTCGAGCGGAAGGAACATGATGGCGCGTTGCGGCAGAAGAACCTCAGCAAGGCTTGCCAACCCTTCGAACGCGTCCCTCTGCACGTACCCCTCCTTCACCTCTCCGATTACAAAGTCTCCGTCGGCGACGCAGAGGACATCCACCTCCCGCCAGGGACCGTCCGTGCCGTGGCGAAAAAGCTCAAGGCTGGGCGAAAAGACGAAGAAACCATGGGAGTGAGAGGCAACCGCGGCGAGGGCGTACAAAACGCCGAGAACGCCTTGCGAGACGCTTGTTTGTGCCAGGGTGTTCAGGGCGTAGCTCCACTGCTCGGTTGCGCCAAGAAAGTGCTTGGCTCCGCAGCCGACGCAGGTGAGGTCTTGTTGCAATTCGTTGACGTGGCACCAGGTCGTGAGTCTGCAAGTCGGGCAAGTGGTTTGAACACCGAGGCGGAGAACTCCGATCGCCAGGAGATCGTCGAGTCCCCGGCACATCTCGTTGTGGGACAGTGGGGCCAGACCGTGCGGTTGAACGACAGTATTCCCTTGGGGATAGACCAGCGGATCGTGTGGCGCCTCTTTTTGAAGGCGGGAGCGCATTTGCACGCAGTCCTTTAGCGTGAGGTAATGCCCGCGGAGGCGTCCGCGGACCAAATGCAAAACCCGATCCGTAAGGAGTGCTGTCTTCTCGTCTGCTTGGGGATCGCCGGCGAGAGCCTGTTTCGCAAGAAGTTCGCTGACCGTGCCGCGCAGCTTTTCGTCGTCGGCTGGCCCGTAGCCAGCGAGTCTCCGGAATAAACTCCGCCAGAACCGACGCTCGCAAAACGAGTTCGCCGTCCAGAAATCGCCGAAGAGATCGATCAAGGCGGCTAG
>Ga0187857_10001510_pt1 | contig 23609 bp, 27 predicted proteins | sample June2016WEW_8_10_FD_132984 | JGI IMG/M metagenome (GOLD analysis project Ga0187857, IMG submission 132984) | Peatland microbial communities from SPRUCE experiment site at the Marcell Experimental Forest, Minnesota, USA - June2016WEW_8_100 | ecosystem: Environmental > Terrestrial > Soil >... | reverse complement strand
GCTGAGAGCTGATCCTTCCTTCACCGCGAAGGAGCCGTCACCGGGCGTATAAGCGACGAGCCCCTTCTCCGCCGCCCTCCTCAACAGCAGCTCTGCCGCCGCCGAGGTCGGTATGACCATCCTGCCCGAATCTCGCAGCCTCCCGACGTTGGCCGCCGACGTCGGCATGTCGGCCTTGTTGGCCGCAATGAGTATGGGCTTGTTCGCCTTGCGGAGCTCGGAGGCGAACCTCGCTATCTCTTCGTCGCTCCAGTCGGAAAACTTCTTCGCTTCCAATTGGGCCTTGCGAACAGCGTCCAGCATATCGTTGACGGACACGCCCAGACCCGTCAGCTTCTCGGCGACAGCCTCCTTGGCCTTCGCCGGCTCGATGTGCCTTGTCATCTTGGCCCAGTCCTTGACGAGGATGTTGGTCAGCCAGATGTCGTATTCCTTCTCCACGAAGGCCACGTCCTCCAGGGGGTCCTGTGTGCCGGCCGTAACGACCTTCCCTTCCATGTCCGTTCCACCGGAGGCATCCACCACATGAATTAGCGCATCGGCCCTCCTCAAGTCATCGAGGAACTTGTTGCCCAGCCCCAGCCCCTTTGACGCGCCCGGGATGAGCCCGGCCACATCCACAAGCTTGACCGGGATCCTCCTGATGCCGTCAACGCAGGCGCTGTTCTTAGGGGTATCCTGCACGCCCAGCTCCCTGCAAACGCATTCCTTGGTGATGTATGCCACGCCGACGTTGGGCTCAATCGTGGTGAAGGGATAGTTGGCGACAGGCGCGTCGAGGAGAGTGGCGGCATTGAAGAAGCTCGACTTCCCAGTATTAGGCTTGCCAATTAGACCCACCATCAATTTATAATGAACCCTCCCACCGTTATTGATCGTGGTAAACAGACAAGTAGTTATTGTAGGTTGTGGGCTCGCGGGCACAACGGCCGCGGAGGCCGCCCGCAAGCAGGACAGGAGCGCTTCGATCACCATCGTCGAAAGGACCGGCCACCACGAATACTCCCGATGCGGCCTCCCCTATGTCATCTCCGGCCACGTCCAGCCTCCCTCCAACCTCTTCCTCAATAAGAAAGCCTACTACGAGGGCTCTCTGAAGGCCAACCTTCTACTGGAGGCCTCCCTTGAGAAGATCAATCCTGTCGACAGGACGGTCATCATCAGGCGTCTCGACGGCCTCGAGGTTCTGGGCTATGATTCGCTCGTCCTAGCCACAGGGGCCCAACCCGTGGACCTCCCTATACCCGGCTTCGGCAAGGCAGGCGTGATGAAGCTGAGGACGCTCGAGGATGCCATTTCAATCTCCAGCACTGTCAAGCGAGACGGCCGTGCGGTCATAATCGGGGCGGGCCTCATAGGGCTAGAGGTCGCCGACGCTCTGAACGGCAGGGGCAACCACGTCACCGTCGTGGAGATGATGCCCGAAGTCCTGCCCACCGTCTTCGATCACACCATGGCAGCCAGAGTTCGAGAGGCGCTTGTGTCCAAAGGGGTCACTTTCATGCTGGGGAAGAAGGTCGACAGCATCGTCGGCTTTGATAGGGCGGAGGCCGTCGTCGTGGAGGGAGAGGTCGTCAAAGCAGACCTCGTAGTGGCCTCGGCTGGGATAAGGCCCAGGACGGAGGAGGCCCGAGCGGCGGGGGTGTCCGTGGGCCGCTACTGCGGTATAGTGGTGGGCGAAGGGTCTCAGACGAACGTCCCCTCCATATTCGCTGCAGGCGACTGCGTGGAGCTGGCGAACAGGCTGGTCTCCGAGAGCCGACCCATTCAGCTCGCTACCGTCGCCCTCAGGACAGGAGAGGTAGCCGGCGCCAACGCGGCTGGAGGCCAAGAGAGGCTTCCCGACCTCTTCGGCAACACTTCCTCCAGTCTCGCCAGCGTCGAAGTCTCCTCGACAGGCCTGTCGGAGACCGAAGCCAAGAAGCACGGAATCCCCACCCTCGTCGCCGAAGGGTCGTCCTACGCTTACGCCCCCTACTACCCCGGCGGAGGAGACCTCGTGACAAAGCTCATCGTCGACTCCCGGTCGGGGCTCCTGGTCGGAGCCCAGTTCCTTGGACCCGGGGCGGCAGGCTGGGGAAACCTCGTCACCATGATAATCGCGCAGGGACTCCACATCACGGCCTTAGCCTACCTTGAGACCAACTTCTCTCCCCCTGTGCAGAACTTCTGGCCCTCCCCCGTGGTGGCGGCCAGGCGTCTGAACAGGCTCTTCGTGTCTAGACGAGTCAGCGTTTAAATGAAGGATGAATGCAATGTAGCCAAGGTGACTGGAAGTTGGCCAATGGATACAAGGTTCTCGTCTGCGACCATATCGACGAGCGGGGCGTGAAGATTCTCAGGGACGCGGGGCTAGAGGTGGACTACCGTCCAAAGATTACGCCGGAGGAGGTGGTTTCTGCGGTAGAAGGGTTCGACGCGGTCATCGTGCGGAGCAGGACCAAGGTCAAGGCCGACGTCATCCAGCGTGCGGCCAAGCTCAAGGTGATTGGTCGTGCGGGCGTTGGCCTCGACAACATCGACGTTGACGCCGCCAAGCAGAGGGGGATAGCCGTCTACAACTCCCCCGAATCTCTCACCAACGCCGTCGCCGAGCTGGCGCTCGGCCTTATGATAGCGGCCGCCCGCGGCGTTGGGACCGGCTACTGTAATCTGAAGAACGGCGTCTGGGTGAAGGAGTCCCTTATGGGAACGGAGCTCTCCGGGAAGACGGTGGGCATAGTGGGTTTCGGCCGCATTGGCCGGCGCCTTGCCGAGTTACTCAAACCATTCAACGTCAAAGTCCTCGCGTATGACATCCTGCCGCCGGACGAGACGGTTCTCGATGCCCTAAGCGCAAAGCTGGTCGGGCTCGACGAGCTCCTCGTCGCCTCCGACTTCATATCGCTCCACCTGCCCGGCGGGCCTTCGATGCGCGGCTTCATAGGCGCCGACAGGCTTTCCAAAATGAAGAAGACCTCCTTTATTGTCAACACCTCGAGGGGCGAAGTTCTGGATGAAAACGCCCTTGTAAACGCCCTGAAAAGCGGCTCGATCAGGGGTGCTGCCCTGGATGTCTTCGCTATGGAGCCACCCACAAACAAGGAGCTCCTCTCCCTCGACAACATCGTATTCACCCCTCACATCGGTGGGCAGACGCTTGAAGCCCAGGCCTCGGCGGCTACCATCATCGCGCAAAAGATCGTGGACCACCTGTCCAAGTCCGCCTGACGCGCTGGAGCCCGCATCTTTGAAGCGTTTTCCACTCTTCTTGTTGGGGTAAAAGTTTTAAATCAAGGACAGGAGAGGCTTGGCTGAAGCGTAGATGTACAAATACGTAGCAGATTCTTGGCAGACTGCACTCAAAGAGAAGAACCCCAACGTCAAGGGCAGACTGGTTTCGTGGAGGAGGGGTCCTCGCGTTGTGCGTCTAGCCCATCCTACGCGCCTCGACCGAGCTCGGAAGATTGGGTACAAGGCCAAGCAGGGCTTCGTCGTCGTCAGAGTCAGGATATCCAGAGGGGGTATCAGGATCAAGAGACCGGTCGCCGGAAGGCGGTCCAAGCATCTGGGCGTCCTCAGAATTAAGGGCGAGCTCCCGGAGGCCGGCGTAGTGGCCGGCAGGGTCCTAGACAGGTATCCCAACATGAAGGTTTTGGGTTCTTACTTCCTCATGGAGGACGGCCGCTATCGCTGGTTCGAGGCGGTCCTCCTGGACACCCATCATCCGTCCATACTCGCCGACAAGGAACTTCGACAGCTAGTGCAGAGCTAGGCTGGTCGAGCTGCTGTTAGGAGCTGCTGCATGTCATGACCGAGTTGTTCAAGAGCGACGCCATGAAGAAGAAGGTCCTCACGGCCATTCTCTCTCTCAACCTTGAGTACAGCTGGTCACGCCAGAATCTATTCCTCGACCTCGGGCTGGACCCGGAGCTGGGGGAGGCTCTCCTCGAGGAAGCCGTCAGGAGCGGCTTGGTTTTAATAGCCGATCACGACCGCTTTGTGCTTACTGTGGACGGTCGCAGCAGCCTCAAGGTCGTCATGGCCGGCGGAGTCTTCGACATAATCCATCCGGGTCATATTTACACCCTGTCCAAGGCCAGGGCTCTCGGTGACATGTTGGTCGTCTCCGTGGCGAGGGACAAGACCGTCCTTCGGATGAGGGGGAAGCTCGCCGTCAACTCGGAAGAGATCCGCCTCAACCTTGTCAGGAGCCTGCGGTTCGTCGATGCAGCCATACTCGGCAGCGAGAAGGACATTTTCGAAACGGTGGAGCTCATCAGGCCCGACATCATCGCCCTAGGCTACGATCAGGCTCATAATGAAGGGACCTTCCTCTCCCGGGGAAGCGCGAAAGGCATGAAGTTCTTGGTCACGCGCCTGGACAGCCCTTTTCCCGGCCTGAAGAGCACTAACCTCAAGAAGGATCAGCAGATTCTGAAGTCACTCTGAGCTTCTTTGACAGGGCGTCGGCCATGGTGAGCTCATCGGGATATTTCAGTCCTCTCGCTCGCAGCCATCTTTCGATTTCTTCAATGGACATCAAGTTCCCGGGGCTGGCGTAGAATGCCCTTCCCTCGCAGACGTATAGGCCCTCTACCTCTCCTCCCAGGTGGATAGGCCTCACCTTCCCCACTCCCTTAATCTCCCCCGTAAGGAGGCTCTTGGCTACGCCAATGGTGGGCTTCCCGGTCAGCACACCTACTATGGTGGCAAGGCCGGCCCTCCTTGGGTGAAGCCTGCCGTGTGCGTCCACCAATATGAGGTCGTATGCGGACTCAACCTGCGAGAGGATTCGCAGCAACGGAGGAGCCTCCCTCATGTGGAGGTATCCGGGGATGTAGGGGAAGTGGACGCCGTAGACTCCCGTCTGCACCTCCATGGCCTTTCCGTCTTCGGGACTCCAGACGACCGCCACTGTGTATGCCCTATCCTTGGAGTATGACACGTCCAGCGCCGCGGTGGCCTTTATGTCATCCGCCTTGATTCCAGAAGGTACGTAAAGCTTGGCCAGCGCACTCTGGACAAGCGTCGCGTACGGGAAGAAATCCTTGAAGCTGGGCCTACTCTTTGAAGGCATCCATCTTCTTCTCGAGCGAACGCATCATCTTGAGGAGCTTGGTGCGTCTGGTCTCCTCCGTCACCATGCTCCTGGTGTCCTCGAGGATCGACCTGTCCACGTCCAGCTTGCGCCTCAGCCCAGGGACGATGTTGTCGTAGACCGCCAGCGGCTTGATAGAGATGTAGAGGGTCTCCATGACCTTGAAAAGCCTCTCCGCTTCGTCCAGGTCCCCCTGCCTGATGGAGTCGAAGAGCCTCCTCTTCGCCTCGCCTATGGCGTCCAGCAGACCAAGGACATACGACCCGGGCTGCACGCTGAGCTCCTCGGCCGAGAGCAAAGGCTTCCGGCCTGCTAGGGCCAGGAGGGTCTCCGCCTCTACGTACTCCGTTTCGGGAGAGGTCAAGTATCTGTCCATTTCCCCCCGAGAGGCATCCTTCAGCACCTTGAGGCTCTGCCTCGCCTTTAGGATGAGCGATTTCGCCGACTCCTTGTCGCCGGTATGGATGCTGACGATGGCCCTAGAGCAGTCGGCTACGACATCGCGGGAATCCTTCAGAATCTTCTCGCGCCTGAAGGCGGCCTCTTCAAGGGTCCTCGCAGAAGAAGAAAGAGACCCAAGTACCTTATTCAGCGACTCTGCCTTCTTCATGATGCATCAGAAGCCACTGCCCGTCAGAAGGCCACCTTCTCCTCTTTGATTCCGCTGCTGGAGATGACGATGAGGTCCACGCCGTCACCGCTGGCGGCGTCCCTCTGGCTGGCGGCCTTAATCGACTTTATCGCGAGCTGCTTGGCCTTCTCTTCATCCAAGCCATCCACGTACTCCGATTCCACCACGCCTATGGCGATCTCAGTCCCCGAACCCACGACGGCATACTTGTCTGGGATGACGGAGCCAAGGGCGTCTAGGATATAGATTGAAGGAGACGTATCCACGCCGGCCAAGATGACCTGATTTAGAAACGGCGCCATCCTGCGGTTGTACATAACGACCGACATGAGCTTGGCGACAGAGTTGGGCGTCATCTTCCTGCGGGTCTCCATCTCCCTCAGCCGGATCAGTGACTGCATGTTCCTCGCCAGGACCTGCATGTCGCCAATCATCCCGGCGAAGGCCGCCCCCGTGTTCGAGCTGAGCATGAAGACCTTCTTTCCCGTCTTGCTCATTATGAAATTGCCATACGTAAACCTCTTCTCAGCTGCGAGGACTACGCCGCCATCAAAGACCAGGCCTACAGCGGTAGCCCCCGGAATCATGAATTCGGACATTTGCGCTTCCCTGAAGGTGGCATGGATAAAAGGGTTATTAACATTTGGAGCGAGGCGCAGGTCCTAGTCCCGTTTCAAGATCCTAACCCTGTAGAGTGCTCCCTCTTTTGTTATGCTGTAGAGGCACCCCGTGAACGCTGCGGCCACCTCAAGGTTGGTCCTGAGATGCTGTGTGTCATCATCGGTGAGAACTTCCCCTCCCCCCTGAAGGGCCATCAGCGGGACGAGCATGTCGGCAAGGTGGTGGTCTACAGAAGCCCCCTTCGTCGCCGACGCCGTAAAGCTCGCCGCGGCGGCAGCGCCGACGTCCTCGGCTTTCACTCCTCTTTCGCCCACGGCATCGCCTCCCAGGAATACGGCACTCCCCTCGCGATGGTGGACGAGTATGGAGGTCCCTGGAGAGTCCGCCTCCTCCACGTCGACCTTCACTTCCTCTACGGATTCGCCTGCGCTCCTCAGGTAGGCGGCTGCCGAGTCCGCCTGCCGCGCGGCCACAGAGCGAGGGAGGTTGGCACACACGCTGGAGATCCTGACACCCTTCGATGCTGGAGCGCTGTCAAGACTTACATACTCCCCAAGGCTGGCCGGCAAGCAGTGCCCTTCCACCAGCCCACCTCCTTCTGGGTAGTATCCGCGGCGCACCATATTGGAACTGACCTGAACGCCGAATGCCGCGGCCGCCGGCTCGTAGACATTCTCAAAGTAGTCATAGGTGGGGCTCCACCTGGTATCGGTGCCGCCCCTAACCCTGACACTGTAGCTCAGCCCTCTGAGGGAGATCGCCGAGAGAAGCGTCTGAAGGATGAGCGTTACGCTTCCTGCGGTGCCCACGTCGATTTCGAGGGATCCTGTGACCTCCGAGGAGGGGCAGAACCTTACCCAGTCAGAACCCACACGTGCGTTATCAACGCGCCCACCAGTGACCGATGCGAACGCGGTAACCACGGCAAGGTGCTGGGGCCTGAGCCCCGGCTTGTCTCTCTTTGCCCTTACATTGTAGATTTCGACCTCCTTCCCTTGCACTAGGGAGAACAGAAGGGAGGTCCGGAGAATCTGTCCTCCTCCTTCGCCGAGGCTTCCGTCGATTCTGATCAAGGTCTAGAGCCCCTGAAGTGACATCCTTTCGAGGGAAGCATTCTTCCAGGTTGCTCTTTAAGATAGAGGAAGGTGGCCCACTGCGCCTGGGAAAGGCCATCCACTGATCTGGAATTTCAATCGTCGGGATCTGACGGAGGCTTGTGCCTTCGCTGGCTCGCGAGTTCCCCTCTCTCGTGCAACCAACTTTCCGTCAGCTCAACATTCATTTCCCGGCACGACGTGTCAGTCCCCAGAGGAGGGAGGATGCATTCGAGGCGGGATTTGTTGGAGGACATCCTCAGGGTCCCAGGCATTCCGCTGATTCTTCTGGGGATCCTTTTCATAGTCTCACCTCTTCTTTCCCTCCGGCTGTACCTCAATTCACAGGCACAGAATGTCCCACCTATTCTCCAACAATCCCTTTCCCTGAGGAGACTCCAATAAGAATCACGTTGATTGTCGTTGGAATCGTCCAATTGATGGCCTTTTCCAAGATGAAGCGAGCAGCAGTTCCCCCCCGTTCCCTCAGTCGGAATTCAGCAGAAAGATGCCGTCTGAGCAACCAACCTCAAACGCACCATCGGTCGTATTGGTCGCCCTTTCGACCAAGACCTTTTAAGATCGGTCTGGGGTAGCCATATCTCGGCTACCATTGAAAGTGGCACTTCTCATAGGCAGGTTCCAGCCGTTCCACCTCGGCCACCTGCGCGCCATCGAATACGCTTTAGAACGCTCAGACAGGCTCGTGCTGGTGATCGGCAGCTCGCAGAAGAGCCATGAATTCAGGAACCCCTTCACGGCCGGAGAACGTCTCGAAATGATCACGGCGGCCTTGCACAAAGGGAAGCTCCTCGACAGGGTGATCTTCGCCGAGCTCCCCGACGTGGAGAATCACTCGCTCTGGGTGCCACTCCTGAAGTCTCTTACGCCGCGGTTCGACCTTGCCTTCTCCAACGACGAGCTGAGCATACGATTGCTCAAGGAGAACGGGGTCCCCGTGGCCGAAGTCCCCCTCCTGCGCAGGGAGGAGCTGGTGGCCACGGAGATCCGCCGCAGGATAGCTTCGGGGAAGAGATGGGAGCACCTAGTGCCCGATGAGGTGGCCCGTTACCTTGAGGAGACGAATGGCACGGAACGCATCAGGGAGCTCTTCGCCCAACAGGACTCTGCCAACAACAAGATTTAGATAACGTAGGCCTGTATCCCTCGTGGTGTCTAGCGTGGGATATTATCCGCTGCGCAAGCTCATCATGCTTCCTGGTCCAACCAACGTGTCGGACAGGGTCCTCGACGCCATGGTCAAGGCGGTAATCAACCATAGGGGTGAAAGCTTCCATCCTCTGATGAAGAACATCGTGACCAACGCCAAGGCCATCTTCGGTACCTCGGCCGACCTGGCCGTTCTCTCCTGCTCTGGAACGGGAGGAGTGGAGGCCGCCGTTATGAACGTCGTGCGCCATGGTGACAGTGTCCTAGTGCCGGTCTTCGGCGAATTCAGTCAGCGTCTCGCTGACTCAATCGACCTGGCGGGAGGCCACGCCGTCCGTGTAAATGCCCCACTCGGAGATGCCCCTCGCCCCGACGCCCTCGAGGACGCTGCCAAGAAGGCAGGCAAAGTGAAGGCTGTGTTCGTCGTTTACAATGACACCTCGCCCGGGACGACCTACAGGTGGATGAAAGAGGCCTCTGACGTCGCCAAGGCCTTCGGCGGGCTCTGCGTGTGCGATGCCGTCTCCATCCTGGGCGGCGATGAGCTCCCGCAGGACAAATGGGCTATAGACATGGTAGTCACTGCCAGCCAGAAGTGCCTGGCTGCGCCGCCCGGGCTGGCGCTGATCTCCTTCAACGAGCAAGTTAAGAGGCTCCTGGCATCGAGTCCCCCGTCCAGCACCTACTTCAACCTCGCAAAATACGCCGAGTTCGGAGCCAAAGCCGAGACCCCGTTCACCCCTGCCCTCCCCCTCTTCTACGCCCTGGACGAAGCTCTGAAGATGGTCATGGAGGAGGGGATGGAGAAGAGGATTGCCCGCCACAAGGCGACGGCTTCCTCCTTCTACCAATCTCTCAGCGGTATCGGGCTCCAGCCTTTCGTCAAGCCTCACGTCCGTTCTAACGTCGTGGTCTCCATCAAGTACCCAGATGGGTTGGATGACAGATCCTTCCGAGAGTCCCTCGAAAATGACTTCGGCGTTGTCGTCGCCGGCGGCTTTGGCGAGCTGAAGGGGAAGATCTTCAGGATTGGAAACATGGGGGAGGTGGATAGGTGGCACGTCATGACTACGGTGGGCGCCATCGGGGGGGCTCTCAATCTCACTGGCTACCGCGTCGACATCTCCCTGATGTTGAAGGCGGCGGAGGAGCGGCTGAAGGCCCTTCCCGCCTGATTCATCGCTTAATTCTTTTATACTTCTCTCCTAGGGTCTTAGTGCAGGTAGGAATGGCCATGGAAAGCGGCACTTTGACATACATCAACTATGTTGCCAAGGTCAAGGACACCGGCGAGGTCTTGGAGGCTACGCGTGAGGCAGACGCGAAGAGCCTAGGCATTTTCGACCCCGTCGCTAGATACACTCCGAATTTAGTGGCCGTCGGCGAAGGCTGGGTGCTCAAGGGGCTAGACGACGCCCTCTTGAAGGCCGGCGTAGGAGACAAGCTCAGCGTGGAGATAACCCCTAACAAGGGCTTTGGGGAAAGGGATCCCACGAAGGTCAAGCTGATTCCGGAGAAGAGGTTCGGGGAGAAGGCCCACGAGCTCGCCATAGGGGCCGAAGTGGAGGTCGAAGGGAAGGTGGGCCTCGTAAGGTACATCGGCTCCGGCCGCGTTCAGGTGGACTTCAACCACCGCCTGGCCGGCAAAACCCTGCTGTATGACGTAGAAGTCGTCAAGGCCGTCACAGAGCCGGCGGAAATCGCCAAGGCCCTCCTGCTCAGGAGGCTGCCTATTGCCGAAGACAAGCTGAACGTTTCGCTAGACTTGGAGAAGGGGACAGCAACCGTGCTGCTCCCCGAAGAGCTCTACTATCTCGACGGTTTGCAGTTCATCAAGAGGGCCTCGTCCAATGACATCTTCAAATATGTGAAGTCGGTCACATCGTTGACATTCTCTGAAGAGTACAGGCCTCCCGTAGCGGCCAAGCCTAAGGAGGAAGCCAAGCCGACGGAAGAGAGTAGACCCGCGGAAGTTAAGCCCGAAGCCGCCGCGCCCGAAGAGAAGCTCAGCGCTTAGATGACGCCCGTTTCAGTCGCCAGCGCTTTCGCCTGACCAGCGTCTAGCTGGAGCTTGTGCAGGATGGTATAGCGGTCCGGCCTCACGCTCGGAGCGGCTAGGATGCCCTCGACCACTTCCGCGTCAGCTAGGTCTATCTCCCTGGCTGCCGTGGGAGCTCCCGCCTCCCTCAGGGCCCGCCTCATCCTCTCCCAGTCCAACCCATGAAGGCGTGCCATCATGACGGCCCCCAAGCCCGTCTTCTCGCCATGCAGCCCCTTGCCAGGGGCAATCCTGTCCAGCGCGTGGCTGAAGAGGTGCTCCGCTCCACTGCAAGGTCTGCTGCTCCCCGCTATGCCCGCGGCGACGCCAGCGCTGATCAGGGCCTCTACCAGGCCCCTTATCCCCTCCTCGTTCCTGCGCCCGATGTTGACCGCCTCTTCCTCCACCATGACCCCGCTCATCTTAGCCAGGTTGGCAGCATACGTCCCATAATACTCCCCCTTGTCGTCCCGTCCCAGCTGCCAGTCCTTCACCGCGGTCAGCTTGGCCAGGAGGTCGCCCACGCCTCCGTTGAATGTGCGTGGCGGCGCGCTGAGGATGATCCCGATGTCGGCGACGATGGCGAAGGGAGGCCTGGTCACGGCGGAATATGATCCTGATCCGCCGAAGCCCCTGATGGAGGCGAAGGGGCTGGACATGCCGTCATGAGACGCGCTCGTGGGAACGCTTATCATGTGCGCCTTCCTCCGAAAGGAGGCCAGCTTGGCCACGTCGATGGACTTCCCTCCGCCCATCCCGACGACGACATCGGCCTGTCTCCTAGCCACTTCTCTTTCGACCTTCTCCACCGATTCGAGATCTGGCTTGGTAACCTCCACCCATGAACTGCTGAAGCCAGCGCCGTCTAGGCTTTCGGTCAGACGTCCCCCGAGGCCTGCCCAGACGTTGGGCCCCGACGCCACTACTACGTTCCCGGCCAGGCCCTGTCCCCTGATGAGGCCACCCGTCTCCGTCAACACGTCGCGGCCTGCCAGGACCACCGACGGAAGCTCCATGAGATGCTTGCCGTTGGACACGCCATATGCCACGTCAGAACATCTGATAAAGGTTCATCGTTGGGACGTGTGCAAAGCTTATTTACTAGCCCCCTCAAGTCTGTGATGTTTCTACCGCTCGCTTCAGAGCATAGGTGAAACTACTTTGGGTTTGAGTATAGAGAAGATGGATACCGCGAAGACGGGGACCACCACTCTTGGAATGGTCTGCGACGGTGCCGTAGTGGTCGCCACCGATACGCGAGTGACCATGGGCAACTACATCGCCCACCACAAGGGAAAGAAGCTCTATATGATAGATCGTCACCTGGCCATGACCATCGCTGGATCGGTGGCCGACGCCCAAAATGTGATCGACATCGCGAAGTATTACGCGGCGATGTACCGCATGGACCATGAAAGGCGGATGCCGGTGAGCGCGGCTTCCCGCCTCATTGCTAACATATTCTTCAACCAGAGGTACAACCCCCTCATTGCACAGATAATATTGGCTGGCTTCGACGACACAGGGCCCGCCCTCTACAACGTCGACTACTTCGGGTCGCTCACTAGTGAGAAATATACCTCCACGGGGAGCGGCTCCCCCATCGTGCTCGGCATCCTGGAGGCAGAATACAGGGAGGGAATGACCGTCTCCGACACCGTAAGGCTCGCCGTTAAGAGCGTGACCTCCGCAATGAAGAGGGACACGTACTCCGGTGACTCCTTTGACGTCGCGGTCATAGACAAGGACGGTTTCAGGGAGCTGACCACCGCGGAGAAGGACACCGTCCTTCATACGCTTCAGGCTAATTGAGTTTGACGCAAAGGAACCAGACCGCAGGGAGAAGTCAGAGTATCGTAGGGGTGATTCTGCAGAATGTCCCCGCCGAGGCTCAGGTAGTGAGAGTAGAGTATGAAGGGCCGCGCATCGCCCTCTACTCAAAGAACCCGGCCTTCTTCGATCACAATGAATACATCATACCTGAAATCGTGAACTCGCTGAAGAAGAGGGTCGTAGTCCGGGTTGACCAGTCCGTCAGGAAACCCGAAGAAGAAGCCAGGACCTTCCTCGCTTCATGTATCCCTCGCGACGCTGGTCTCCAGAACATGTTCTTCGACGAGACGACGGGAGAGGCCGTCGTCGACCTTCGCCAGCCCAAACTCATCAGCCCTGACGTCTCGAAGCTCCTGGACACGACCGGCTGGCGGCTCAAGATTCGGAAGTCGTCCAACATCCCGAGCACCACCGTCCAGAACGTCCTCTACACTCTGAAGGCCACCCAGGACGAGCGCCTCCAGTTCATGCGCTATACCGGCGAAAGGATATTCAGGCCACGCATAAGCGACCGCAACGAGGTCAGGTTCACGGCGCTGGGCGGATTCAAGGAGGTGGGTCGCTCCTCCATGCTCATCGAAACGACTGACAGTAAGATACTCCTGGACGGGGGGATCTACCCCGGCACCCGCAACGCTCCAGACTGCTTTCCGCGCCTGGACTGGCTGAACCTGAGCCTCGAAGACTTGGACGCTATCGTCCTGAGTCACAGCCATCTCGACCACGTCGGCTTCCTTCCGCTCCTCTACAAATACGGCTTCAAGGGACCCCTCTACTGCACGGAGCCGACTCTTCACATGGTGGACCTCCTGCTCACCGACGCCCTGAAGGTCTCCACGATGGAGGGCCAGTCCTACATGTGGGATCTTAAGGATCTCAGATCCCTGATCAGCCATATCATCCCCCTCCCCTACGGGATGGTGACCGACATCTCACCCGACGTCAAGTTGGTGCTCTATAACGCCGGCCACATACTGGGCAGCGCCACCGTGCATCTCCATGTGGGAGAAGGCGCCCATAACATCGTCTACACGGGCGACTTCAAGTTCGCAAAGAGTATGCTGCTGGAGGCGGCCTCCTACAACTATCCGAGGGTCGAGACCCTGATAATAGAAAGCACCTACGGCAACAAGTCTGACATAGCCCCCTCGAGGGAGGAGACGGAGATGACCTTCGTCAACAGCATCAACTCCACTCTGAAAGAGGGAGGGAAGGTGTTAATCCCCGTACCTGCAGTCGGCCGGGCCCAGGAGATAATGCTGGTCTTGGACCTTTACATGCGGCACAATATTCTCTCTGAGGCGCCCATATTCGTGGAGGGGATGATCAAGGAGGCCACGGCCATCCACATGTACTACCCCGAGTACCTCGCGAGGGAGCTAAGGGATAGGATCGTCGACCAGGACGAGGATCCCTTCATCACAGAGTACTTCACGGTCATCGACCACCCAACCAAGAGGGAGGAAGCCCTGGCCTCCGGTCCGGCCATCATCATGGCCACCTCCGGCATGATGGAGGGTGGACCGTCAGTCCAGTACTTCCAGTCGCTCGCGAGCGATCCGAAGAACAAAATCCTCTTCGTTTCATATCAAGTGCAGGGGACCCTCGGGCGCCGCGTACTGGACAACTCCAGGCAGGTTACCCTCGTCGAAGACGGGGGAAGGATGAAGATTGTGGACGTCAATTGCAAAGTCGAGAAGGTGGAGGGCTTCAGCGGTCACAGCGACTATAACCAGTTGATGCGCTATGTCTCCAAGCTAAGGCCGAAGCTGCAGAGGGTCATAGTGGGCCACGGGGAGCGGAAGAAATGCGAAAGCCTATCTGAGTCCATAGAACGGATATTCAGGCTTCCCGCCTACCAACCGAATGTCCTGGACAGCATAAAGCTGTACTAGATGGCTTCAGCCCAGAGCCCGCCAAATCTTTACTTTCGGAGGCGTTATGACGATTCTCTCCTCACCCAGCCGCGCTATGTCCCCGCCTACGCCGGTGGCGAACGCGTAGAGCTCCTCCACAGCCTGTTTGAGCTCCTCGATGCTCTTGTTGGCTAAAGGAGTTATCCTCAGGATGATGATGGTTCCGTTGCGGAGGTCCTCCTTGACCTTCGGCACCTCATCTGCGCTCTTGATGGGGTACGCTTTCAGATATGTGACCGTCTCTTTTTCGTGCGTCTTGGCAGCAGCCTGACTCATTGACCTTTCACTGACTTGGCTGGACAATGATAAACGGGTGACTTCAATACCTAGCTAGGTAAATTATTCTCAACCTGTTACCAAAAAGCAGTAGCCCACGGGCGCTTGCCGCAGCCGGGTTCAAATATGTAGAGGGACCCGGTTACGCCGGTAGACGCACTTGGACGATGACCTTTGGGGGATGCTCGTTGCGCTCAGGGGATGTTCCGTCGTGAAGAAGGTCAACAGAGAGGGGTGGAAGCGGCGTGCGGGCATAGCCCACCCGGAGTCCGTCGCGGACCATATCTTCTCTACGACGCTGGCCGTCATGATGGTCGGCGACTTGCTGAAACTTGACACGTACAGGATGATGAAGATGGCCCTCCTCCACGACGTCTGCGAGGCTGTCACAGGGGACATCCAGCCGGGAGAGATGGAGCCCGCTCAGAAGAAGAAGAAGGAAAGGAAAGCCCTCGAAGGGCTCCTACATTCGCTCCCCGAGCCACTCAGGAAGTCCTACATGGCATCCTTTGACGAGTTCAACCGCGGGTCCAGCTCCGAGGCGAAGCTGGTCAAGGACCTGGACAAGCTGGAGATGGTGATGCAGGCCTCCACATATGAAAGAGAGGGGACAAGGAGAGAGGTCCTCGAAGAGTTCTGGAGGACCGCCGACGCACAGATCAAGAGCGAGGCCGGGAGGAAGCTGTTCAGCTTTGCGACCTCTCTGAGGCCTCGGCGTTCAGCTCCTTGACGGCATTCCAGAACTTATCGCCGACATAGTGGATATTCTTGACCACCGCGCCCTTACTCATCTTCTCGCCTTCTGCGCTGTCCACCAACGCCGTGCCCACGGCCAACGCCTTGCCATGCTTCTCGTCGACCACGACCACGACGTCTCCCTTCTGGAAGGGGGCCAGGAACGACCTTATCCCCGGCCTCATCACGTTGGCGCCGTTGGTGAGGAACTTGACCGCACCCATGTCTACCGTAACCTTCGGAAAGGCCTTCAGCAGCTCCTCGTCGCCGAGGAACGGGACGAACACGCCCCTGTTATCCACCATCGTTCTCGTCCCTAGGGCAACGTAGAGGCCTTCCTCGACGAATCCCTTCCTTTCGAGTCCCAGCTCGGGGACGGCGGTGTTCTTCCATTGCGTCCTCAGGGCGTCGTCCATGTCCTTCAATTCGCGCTTGGAATAGAACTGTATCTTCAAGGGCTTGAGGGCAAAGGACACCGTTGCAAATTTAAATATATGGGCATTGACTCCCCCTCGACAGCGAGGAGAGGAATGAGAATTGGCCGCTGACATGACATTTAAGGTATTGAACGAAAGCATCGGCAAGACTGTCCTGATCAAGCTCAAGGGCGGCAAGGTCATTAGGGGATCCTTGCAAGGATTCGACCAGCACATGAATTTGATCTTGGAGGGATCCGAAGAGATGCTCGCTGAAGGGAAGCCCAACTCCCTCGGAACAATCGTGGTCAGGGGCGACAATGTCGTCCTGATTTCTCCTCCTCCACTCGGCTGAACCAAAGGTCGATGATCACAGTTGAAGGGAACTCCGTCGGCAGGGAAGCACAGTAAGCATAAGACTCACAGAGTCTGTCGCCGCTGCGGGAAGGCCACCTACAACATTCACTCCAAGAAATGCTCCGCCTGTGGGTTCGGCGCATCGCCCAAGCTCCGCTCGTACAGCTGGGCAAAACGCCTCGATTGATTATGTCTCTTGAAGCATACGCTTAACTAACGGGAAGTTTATAGCTTCAAGCGTAGAAGGAAAGGCTTCTTTGAGTGTAGATTATATCGCCCTCATCATCGAGGGCGTGGCCTTCGGAGCAGCCTTTGGTGTTGCAGCCGGGGCAGTCTACGCCTACACTCGTCGTGCTAAGTCAACCCGAGTCCCAACGCCCAAGCTCGAATCTTCACCCGTTACGGAGTCGGCGGAGCACGTCCTCCTTCGCGGTCCCACCACTACCGAGCTCGAAAGCGCCAAGAGGGAAGTGCGCCTTCTCAAGATGGAGAAGGAGTACCTGAGCGGAGCCCTGACGAGGGTGTACGAGGCAGAGGTGCAGGGGAGGATTACCAAGGACGAAATGCAATACCTTTCGCAGAAGTACCGGGGAGACCTCCAGGGAATAGACGAGAGGCTCTCCAAGGCTCAGACAGTGGTCGAAGTGTCGGATCTAGAGAACGCGAGGGAGGAGCTGCTTTCCCTGGTGAACGTCAAGGTAGCCCAGATCGATTCCAGGCTCAAGGACCTGAAGATTAGGGTCGGTGCCGACCTCCCTCCACTGGAGAAGGCGCTGGAACCGTTGAAGGAGGAAAGGAAGGAGAAGCCCGTCGAGGCGAAGAAGGAGAAGGTACCCATGATGGACGAGAAACTGAAGAAGGTTGTGGACGACATAAGCGAAGCCATGGCCAAGCTCGAGCAGATGGACATGGAGCAGTAGGTGCGTGATCCCGTGATCATTCATCTGGATCAAATGATCAGGCTCAGGAAGCAACTGGAATCCACTTCCTCCCTGGGCCTGGGGAGCGGCCGAGCCGCCGCCGACTTCGTCCGCGCCCTGGAAGGGGACGACTCTATCGCCCGCAGGCTGACCGTTTATCCCTCCTCCATGCAGATACAGCTCGTCGCAGCCAAGGCCAGGCTCAAGATTGGCTCGATCGAATTCATAAGGGAGGTCGATACGATGGTGGACGGCGCCGATCAGATAGATTCCAGAAGGCGCATAATAAAAGGTGGAGGGGGGGCTCTGCTGAATGAGAAAATCCTGTGGGAGGCCGCGAAGTCCATCTTCGTGATCGCGGGGGTCGAGAAGTTCGTCAAGAACCTCAGCATGCCTGTCCCCGTCGAGGTCGTGCCTGCCGCCGTGGAACTGGTCAGCAGGAGGCTGACCCTGAGTGGGGGAAAGGCGACCCTCAGACTTCTTGAAAGGGGATTCCCTCTGCTCACCGAGAGAGGTAACATGATACTTGACGTCAGTTTCGGGTCGATTCCCGACGCAGAGGCCCTAGAGAAGAAAGTAAAGGTCTACCCAGGTGTGGTGGAGGTGGGGCTCTTCAACTTCCCCGACGTCTCCATCTACAGGATAAAAGGCAACTCCGCGGAAGAGCTCTGAAGGATGCTCACTCGTACACCAGGAGCGACTTCACGTCGTAGCCCTTCAGCTTGTCCCTACCCTTAAGATAGGAGAGTTCGACAATGAATGCCATCCCCACTATCTCCCCCCCCAACTGCTCGACGAGCTTGGCTGCGGCCGAAGCCGTCCCGCCGGTAGCTAGGAGGTCGTCCACCAGGAGGACTCGCTGGCCCTTGGTGACCGCGTCTTCGTGTATCTCTATGGACTCCTGCGCATACTCCAGTTGATAGGTGACCTTCCTTTTTTTCCATGGCAGCTTCCCCGGCTTCCTCAGGGGCACGAACCCCACCCCGAGCTTAAGAGCCAGAGGCGCTCCCACAATGAAGCCTCTCGCTTCGACCGCGGCGACGAGGTCCACCTTGGTCCTCGCGTAGAAGCCCGCCAGCCGCGATATCGCCCAGCGGAATGTCTTCTCGTCCTTGAAGAGCGGGGTCAGGTCCCTAAAGATGACGCCCTTGACGGGATAATCTGGAAGGTCGCGTATGTACCGTTTCAGGTCCTCAGGCCTTGAAGGCTGCAACTCACATAATGCTTTATGTCGTTTATTTAAGGTCTATGTGCTTCATGACTGAACCTGCCGCGGCCTTCCGAGCAGTCATGGTCGTGGGACGCCCGATTGGACGGAGAAAGAGTAATTAGGGAACGGACGGACTTTGAAGGTTGCTTTGTCGGCCTGCGGCGTCGCCGTCTGCGAAGATTCCCGGGAGCATGCGAAGGACTTCGCCATCATGAAGGAGAAGATAGCGGCATCAGGCGGGCTCCCACTTCTCTCGCTGCCAAGTGGGCACCAATGTCAGGAGCTGCTCCATGATTTCGTCTGGAGCTCCAAGATCGCTTCGCTGGTCGTCGCCGGCGCCGGCGGAAGGAGTTCGCTTTTGGCCATCGCTGAGGCCGCCGAATCAGCCGGCCTGCCCCGGTTCGCCGTCCAATCCGTTCCCCTGAGCGTTTACCAGCGGATGGAGGATGGAACGATGGGAGAGACCTGGGCGCTGGCGGTCGCCGCCCACGCAAAGAAGGCCGCCGCGGCGAGGTTCGCATCTCGAGCCAAGAAGAGGCTCTCTCCGGACGCCCGCGTGAAAAGGAGGGAGTTCATCTTTTCGCTGCCTAGGCTCCTAGAGGAACCTCTTGAAGATCCGGTCATGGTCGCGGACCGCTGTTCTCCGTTCCATAGGACCTGCCGCTTCTGCAGCGACGCATGTCTGTACTCCGCGATTGCCCATGAGGGTCCTGTAGCCCAGATAGACTCCGCTAACTGCATCCACTGCGGCGCCTGCTCCGCTGCCTGCCCTACTGGCGCCCTCCAGTCGCCCGTCTTTAGCGACGACGAGTATCGGGCCCTCCTACACGAGTTCGGTGCGTGGTCCGCCCGTTTTGAGAACCCCCTGCTCGTTTTCACCTGCGACACCGGGATATCCCAGCTGGAGGACGAGTCGGTCTCAGGGAAGGGCCTACAGGAAGGGATGGTCGTGGTTCGGGCGCCCAGCGCCGCGGCGGTGGGCTGGTCGCATTATATGTGGGCCGCGGCCGCCAATATTCCCGTGCTGAGCTTGTGCCCCGCAAGTCAATGCGCGGCCCATCATGAGGTGGCCCAAGCTGAAGAAGCAGCCCGCGCAGCTCTGGAGAGCCTCCAGGGCAGCTTCAGGACGCTGGTCGGTCACATCACGCTTCAGAGCTCGGATTCGATCTCCGACATCTGCGCCGAGTCGGCAAGGAGAGCCGTGAGGCCGCTGGGGATGGACGCCACGCCGTCGGGCCCGAAGCACGACGCCATGCTCTCCATCCCTCTGGCCATTCTCTCGAGCTCAAGGGTCCAGTCGTCGAGCCTCAACTCCTTCGACGTGATCGTCAACGATAATTGCACGCTATGCGGAACCTGCTCTATCGTCTGCCCCGTCGGGGCCTTCAAACTGAAGTCGGAGGGAGCATCACTGGAGCTCCGTCTCAATGTAAGCCGATGCACGGGCTGCGGAATATGCGTGAAAGAGTGCCCGGAAGACGCCATGGCGATCTCCAAGACCTTCGCGCGTGCTTGGCTCGATTCAGCGAGCTCCTTCGTTAAGGCCAGGGGCACGGAGGAGCATTGCAGGAGGTGCGGGAGGGAGATCGGCTCTAATCTGGGCCTGAAGAAGCTGCATGACCAACTGGCCCGGCAGGGCCCCCCGGCGCTCGCAGAATCGGTGTATCTCTGTCAGGACTGCAAGCGGACCTCGGCGCTAGCCTGATTGGTGGAGACACTTCCGCCAAAGAAACATTCTCGCGAATTTTCAAGCCTTTTATAAGGTGAGTTCTGCCTTATGATGTTGGCAGGCAGATCCACATTGGCAGGCGACATCTTCGAAGACCTTAACGCCGTCTCCGCCAGCCGACGGTCACTCTATTCATTCCTGTCGAGGATATTCGAGAGGGAGCTTTCCGAAGAAATAGTCAAGGAGCTGCAGGGCAAGGAAGTCATTGCTCAGCTCTCCCCCCTGAAGGGGCTGGGCAACAAAGGGCTCAACGACGGCCTCATTCGCCTCGATTCCTATCTAAAGCGCTCACGCACTGCTGGCCATGAAAAGGTCAAGTCGGACCTGTCCAACCAGTACGCGCGTCTCTTCCTCGGCAAGTCGGCACGTGCCCCGCATCCTTCGGAATCCTCCTATGCAAAGGGAGGGAGCCACGCTAAGCAGAAGAGAAGGGAGGAGGTCATGGAGATATATCGATCGGTGGGCTTGGACAAGGCGAAGGAGTTCGGCGAACCCGACGACCACGTGGCCGTGGAGCTGCAGTTCATGTCTTACCTCGCCAACGAGACCGTCGCCGCAGCGAAATCGTGCGACCGAGGGAAGGCACTGGAACTCCTACGACTCCAGCATCGCTTCCTCAACGACCACCTCGGCCTATGGATAGGACTCCTCTCTGACGACGTGACAAAGCAGGCGCCGTCATCGTTTTACAGAGGAGCCACCCTCTTGGCGGCTGGGTTCGTAGAAGAGGACATCAAGGTCGTGGAGGATTTCATTGAGGACCTTGAACCTCCTCAAAAGAAAGGCTGACCGGTCTCCATCCTCCATTTGGGGATTGTCACCCTCTTTATCAGCTTCGTGCCTTTGGTAGGGGGCTGCTCTGACGAAGAGCTGGCTTCCCACTTGATTAAGACCATCTGACTGCGAGAACCTTTTTACAGAAGCCCCTCGATTGTGCCAGCAGAGAAGATAGCCGTCCGCTGAATCCCTTCATACTTCCCTAAGGCTTCCTTGCAGAGAAAGTGAGTGAAGCCAGCTTCACATCGCCTGCCTCCCCCCACATGGTCTCGTCGAGGGTTTTGAAGTCCACGAAGCCTGCTTCGTAAAGGAGGGTGCGAAGTTCCTCTTTCGTAAGAGAGCCCGCCTCGCATTCACACCTCTCCTCCAGATCCCCCCTTATGGTGGCGGGGAGGGGCTTCTCGGCGACTATGTCCGAGATTGTCAGGGAACCGCCATGCTTGAGGACGCGATACGCCTCCCCGAAAGCCTTCTTCTTGTCGGGGACGAGATTGATGACGCAATTGCTCAGGATGACGTCCACGGTCTCCCTTTCGACGGGCAGGCCCTCGATCTCACCGAGGCGGAATTCCACGTTGGTCATGCCCCGCTTCGAGGCCGTCTCTTTTGCCAGAACCACCATCTCCGGGGTAGAATCTACGCCCAAGACCTTCCCCTCTCCGAACATCCTCCTGGAGGCCGCGAAGGCGTCGACGCCCCCTCCGCTCCCCAAGTCCAGGACCGTCATGCCTGGCTCGATGTCAGCGAACTTTACAGGAGACCCGCAGCCGAGGGACAGCACGTCCAATCCCTGCGGTCCGCCCATTGTAGCGTCCCCACAGCAGCAGGCCGTTCCCTGGCTGGCAGCCGCATATCTCCTCCTGACGGCCAGCTTGATTTCATTCTCCGTCCTCTCCGGCAAATTTTCCTTCGACCTATCTCCTCCTTGCCGCGCTGGTTCATATGACTACCGCTAGGAGGACGAGGCTTCGCTCCAGCGCCCTGGTTCAGAGGTCGGACCTGTAGCCAGCCCATGTGAGACAAGGCACGCAGCAGGCCCTTTACAGAGCTCGAGCCACACGCTCCTTGGGTTTGATGGATGGACTGGGTGGGAATTGGACCCACGATTTTCCGCGTGCAAGGCGGACGTTCTACCACTGAACTACCAGCCCATCGCCAGACGGTCTGCGTTACGAGTAAAAAAAGTCTTATAACATGGACTTCGGGAAACCCAAGAACGGCGGACTGGGCCGGTAGCTCAGCTTGGTCAGAGACCGTCGGGTTGGCGGCTGGAACGTCTGACTGATAATCAGAAGGTCAGGAGTCCAAATCTCCTCCGGCCCATCGATTCCCACTGCCTAGCGATCACCATCCGGTAGAGGTCCAGGAGGTCCTGCAGCCTCTGGGGAAACATCACCACCTCTCTTCCGGACAGCACCTTCACCATCCATAGGGCCCCGTCCTTCCGCAGCACCACATCGGCCGCTTCAATCATCTCATCAATTATGCGATAGAGCTTCGAAGGGTTCTCCTCGCTCTGCTTCATAACGTCCAGGGGCCGGCTGGCGGCGCCCCTACGGACCATGAGCAACCTCACCTTCGACTCCGTCTTGAGGCCGCCGGCCAAACGCACTGTGGTGGCCACCCCTAGCCTTCCTCCGGGCTCAAGCTCTATTCCTTCCATTCGTCTTTGGAGATTGGATCTTTCCTGCCAGGCCATGCAGAAAGCTTTTATTACATCACTAATTGGTCTTGGTCTGCGGAAGCGTAGGCTTTATGGGACATAGGAAGCACAGCGCACCAAGGAGAGGCTCTTTGGCCTTCTTCCCTAGGTCACGCGCTGAGACTCACGTACCAAGAATGAGGACCTGGGCTCAGCTGGAAATTGAGAAGCCCGTCCTAGCTGGATATTTCACGTTCAAGGCGGGAATGGTTCATGTAATCACCGCCGATGACAGAGAGAAGACGATTAACTTTGGGAAGCCCCGCTTCAACGCGGCCACCGTCTTGGCCGTGCCGCCTATGAGGATATACGGACTAAGGGCCTATGAATACGGTGACGGGGCATACAATGTCCTGTCCGACATTTACGATTACGGGGACCCACTCTTCGCGAAGGCCAAGAAGAAACCGTCAACCGATGAGCAGTTCAGGTCCTTGCTCAGCGTCAAGGACAAGGTCAGCGAAGTCTTCGCCCTGGTCGCCGTCTCCCCCAAGGATGTGGGGCTTTCTGAGAAGGAGCCCCTGAGGATGGAGGTGGCGGTGACTGGCGGGAAGGTGGAGGCCCAGCTCGAATTCGTGAAAGGGCTCTTGGGCATGACAATTTCCCTGTCGGGCAACATCGCTCCAGGCACCATGGTGGACTTGGCCGCCGTCTCCAAAGGTAAGGGCTTCGAAGGCCCGGTCACTAGGATGGGCATCAAGCGCAAGCAGCACAAATCCAGGAAGACCATCAGGGCAGTGGGCGTTCTGAGCCCGTGGCATCCCCACGGCGTCATGTACACAGTGGCCAGGGCCGGACAGATGGGCTACCACCAGCGCATCGAGTACAACCACAGAGTTCTGATTATCAGCTCAGAGACTGCCAGCGCCATAACGCCGGAGGGTGGTTTCCCACACTTCGGGTTGGTCAGGGGTGACTACGTCGTGGTCAAGGGCTCCGTTCCGGGTCCGTACAGGCGACCCGTAGTCGTCCGTCTCCCATTGCGAACTCCGTACGGAAAGGGCAAGCCTCCGACCGTGTTGTTCATCAGCTCCAGACCATCCGGAGGGATATCCCATTGAAGGCCTCCATCTTCGACCTTGAAGGGAAGGCCGGCGAGTCTGT
>Ga0187857_10001508_pt1 | contig 23615 bp, 23 predicted proteins | sample June2016WEW_8_10_FD_132984 | JGI IMG/M metagenome (GOLD analysis project Ga0187857, IMG submission 132984) | Peatland microbial communities from SPRUCE experiment site at the Marcell Experimental Forest, Minnesota, USA - June2016WEW_8_100 | ecosystem: Environmental > Terrestrial > Soil >... | reverse complement strand
GAAGCGGCGCCGGTGCAGCTGCGCCTGTCGCCGCCGCAGAAGACCGTGGCATCGCTGAGGATCGTGCGATAACGGAATCCGGGGCCCGGGATCCGGGGTCCGGGAGACCCTGACCCCGGACCCCGGACCCCGGACCCCGAAACAAGGACTCCAATGGCAAAGCCAGCACCCACAGGCTACGACGCCGAGCAGATCCAGGTCCTCAAGGGGCTCGAGGCAGTCCGCCGCCGTCCCGCGATGTACATCGGGTCCACCAGCTCGCGCGGACTCCACCACCTCGTCTACGAAGTCGTGGACAACTCCGTGGACGAGGCGCTGGCCGGCTTCTGCGACCGGATCGAGGTGAACATCCACCCCGACGACAGCGTCACGGTGAAGGACAACGGACGCGGCATCCCGGTGGACCTCCACCCGACGGAGAAGATCCCGGGCGTCGAGCTGGCGCTGACGGTCCTGCACGCGGGCGGGAAGTTCGACCGCAACACCTACAAGGTGTCGGGCGGCCTGCACGGCGTCGGCATCTCCGTGGTGAACGCGCTGTCGGAGCGGCTCGAGGTGTGCGTGGACCGCAACGGCCAGCGCTACCACATGGCGTTCGCGCGCGGCGAAACGGTGAAGAAGCTCAACCTGCGCGAGAAGGTGAAGGGCACGGGGACGATCGTCCGCTTCAAGCCCGACACCACGATCTTCACCGAGACCCGGTTCGACTACAACATCCTCGCGAGCCGCCTCCGGGAGCTGGCGTTCCTCAACAAGGGCCTCACCATCACCTTCGCCGACGAGCGGGAAGGCCAGGAGCGCCAGGAGACCTTCTTCTACAAGGGCGGCCTGGTCGAGTTCATCCAGTGGCTCAACCAGACCAAGAAGCCGCTGCATCCCAAGCCGATCGCCATCGAGGCCGTGCGCGACGACGTGGACGTCCAGCTCGCGCTGCAGTACGACGACGGCTACACGGAGAACACGCTCACCTTCGTCAACAACATCAACACGCACGAGGGCGGCACGCACCTGACCGGCTTCAAGTCGGCGCTGACGCGGACGATCAACGAATACGCGAAGCAGATGGGCGCGCTCAAGAAGGCGGACTTCACCCTCTCGGGCGACGACGTGCGCGAGGGGCTGACCGCGGTGCTCTCCGTCAAGGTGCGCGAGCCGCAGTTCGAGGGGCAGACCAAGACCAAGCTCGGCAACAGCGAGGTCGAGGGCATCGTGAAGAGCGTCGTCAACGACCTGCTCTCCAGCTGGCTGCAGGAGCACCCGCCGGTGGCGCGCGTCATCATCGAGAAGGCGGCCTCGGCGGCGCTGGCACGCGAGGCGGCGCGCAAGGCGCGCGACCTGGTGCGGAAGAAGAGCGGGCTGGAAGGCGGCATCCTGCCGGGCAAGCTGGCCGACTGCTCGCTCACCGATCCCGCGATGTGCGAGATCTATCTGGTGGAGGGCGACAGCGCCGGCGGCTCGGCGAAGCAGGGGCGCGACCGCCAGTTCCAGGCGATCCTCCCGCTCCGCGGCAAGATCCTCAACGTGCAGAAGGCGCGGATCGACAAGATCCTCTCGAACGAGGAGATCCGCACCATCATCACGGCGATCGGGACCGGCGTGTCGGAGGATTTCAACATCCAGGAGGCGCGCTACCACAAGATCATCATCATGACCGACGCCGACGTGGACGGCGCGCACATTCGCACGCTGCTGCTCACCTTCTTCTACAAGGAGATGAAGCAGCTGATCGACGCCGGGTACATCTACATCGCGCAGCCGCCCCTGTTCCGCGTCGCGCGCGCCAAGGAGGAGTACTACGCCTTCGACGAGGCCGAGCGGGACGAGTACGTGAAACGCCTGTCCAACGGCGGCGCGGCGGTCGTCAGCTCGGACGAAGCCGAAGCTGCCGGTGAGGAGCTCCCGGGCGACGGGAAGGCCGCGCCCCGCCGCAACGTCGTGATCCAGCGCTACAAGGGACTCGGCGAGATGAACCCCGACCAGCTCTGGAAGACGACGATGGATCCGGCGACGCGGACCATCCTCAAAGTCGAGATGGAGGACGCGTTCGAGGCGAGCCAGATCTTCGAGGTGCTGATGGGCGACGAGGTCGAGCCGCGGCGCAAGTTCATCGAGGAGCACGCGAAGTTCGTCCGCAACCTGGACGTGTAGGGGCCGGCCCCGCCTACTTCCGCAGCGCCGCCTTGGAGAAGAGGTAGCCGGGGAGGGCGGCGTCGAAGGCGACCGACTCGATGACGAACTCGGTTCCTGCGCCCTCCTTGAGGACGTCGCGGTAGAGCGCGTGGACCGGGACCCAGCGGCCCTGGACCTCCCGCACCTCGCTCAAGTGGATCGTCTTCAGCAGTCTCCCGCTCTTCGCGTACAGGTCCTCCCGGAGCGGCACGAAGCGTTCTGCGTCCACCCAGAGCCGCCTGGTCTCGTACGCCAGGCCCTCGACCTTTGCCGTGAGGCTCACGACCCAGCAGGAACGACCGTCCACCGTCTCGGTGCCGGTGACTGCAGCGGTATAGGAGTGCGCCAGCCGCGGATCCTCCATCATGTCCTCGTAGGAGAGGTCCGAGCCCATCACCGATTGCCGCAGCATGCTGCCGGAGATCATGATCGTCCGGTCGGTGCCGGGATCGTACGTCCAGAGGTCGTCTCCCAGCTTCAGCATCTTCGTGCCCTTCTCGCGGGCCGGGGCGAGGTACTCGGTGTACGCATCCGTGGTCCCACGCTGCCAGGACTTCGACTCGACCGTGCGGGTCTCGCGCCGGCCGTGGATGATCATCAGCGAGACGACGATGCGGCTCTCGGCGAACATGTTCTGGTCTACCCGCCGCAGCACCTCGTCGCCCGAGGGCGTCTGCGCGACGAGCGCGCCGGCCCTGAGGAGGAGCGCGAAGCCCCAGAGCGTTCTCATGCTTCGAGCTCCTTGAACAGCTGGGACGTCTGGCGCCGGTAGATGCCGATGCCGGAGATGCCGGCGCCCAGCACCGTCGCCAGGAGGCCCGGGACGAAGCCGATCAGGGCCGCCCCCAGCGTCACGCGCGCGCGGAGCACGTCCTCCATCATCATCGTGTTGTCCCGGAGGAGCGAGCGTACGTTGATGCCGTGGATCTGCAGGAACCAGGCGGCGCCGAGGCCGATCGCGGTCCCCAGCAGCGAGCCCACGAGCCCGATGGCGACCGACTCCACCAGCATGGCCCGGTAGATGTGCCCCTGGTCCTCGCCCACCGCGAGCCGCACGCCGATCTCCCCGTAGCGCCGGAGGCTCCCCATCAGCCCCGCATTCCAGAGCACGATGGACATCGCGAGCACGAAGAAGCCGATGAGGGCGTCGAGCACGGCCGTGATGTAGTCCAGGAGATCCGAGAGACCGCTGGCCTCGCGCAGCGTCTCCATCACCGGCGCATACGGGTCCGCCGACCGGTGGGCGGCGTTGAAGCGCGCGGCGGCCGAATCGGCTTGGCGCTCGTGATAGAGGTCGTCCCGGAAGAATCCCAGAATCGCTGCCGCGCCGTTCTCCATGTCGAGCGCCGACTGCACGTCCGCCACGTCGGCGATCATCGCGCCGTGGTCCATCGGGCCCACGCCGAACCGCACCGTTCCCACGACGGTGAAGTTGGCGAGCGCCATGGCGCCGCTCATCGTCGAGCCGATGAGCGTGGCCACCTGGCCCGGCCGGACGTCCAGGCGCCGCGCGAGCTCGTCGGAGATGAGGATCTCGCCGCGCCGGGCGGGCAGGCGCCCGCGCACCAGCGCAGCGGCGAGGCGGAGCATCGCGGGCTCGGGGCTCCCCGGGGAGAGGAGGTCCACGCCGAGGCCGGCCACCGGCGCCTGGGCCCGGGTCTCCCCGTGCGCATCCGGCACGTCGAGCAGGCCGCCGAACGTGATGCGCGGCGTCCAGAGCAGGTCGCTTTCGCCCTGCCGCAAGGCGGCGAGCAGGGAGTCCGCGCCGAGCAGCGCCAGGTCGTTGGGCTGCTGGTCGGCCTCGGCCGCATAGGCTCTGGTTGTCACGCGCAGGTAGCCGGAGGTGAAGTGGGCGGTGGACTGGAGCACCGACGCCTCGACGCCGCGCATCCAGGCGAACAGGAACACCGTGAGCATCACGCCCGCCGCGACGATGAGCACCGGGAACAGGGACCGCGACCGATCGCGCAGCAGGCCCTTGAGGAGGAAGCGGATCACGACATCCTGCCGCGCAGGGCGTCCGTGGGCTTGAGCTTCGCGATCCGCCGCGTGGGCAGGAAGCTGACGATTGTGGTGACCAGCAGCACCAGTACCGTGGTCCCGGCGACCAGCGCGGCCGGATATACGGGGAAGATCCGCTCCCCGACGGCGATGCCGAAGCTGTCCGTCCCCTGCGGCATGCCGTAGCCCTTGATCGCGGCCCAGGCGAGCAGCGGCAGCCCGTACACCGCGGCGACCAGCGCGGCCAGAGCGCCGTGCAGCGCTCCCTCGACGGTGAACAGCTCGATCACCCTGCCGCGCGTCATGCCGAGCGCCATCAGCGTGCCGATCTCCCGCCTGCGCCGGAAAATCGACAGGACCTGGGTGTCGAAGATCGCGAGCATCGCGAGAAACAGCAGGACGAGGAACAGCACGCTGGCGCCGATCGACTTGCTGCGTATCAGCGCCCGGATGTCGCGCAGCAGGTACCGGAGATCCCGGAAGCTCCAGCCGGGCACGGCGCCGGGACCGGGTGTGCCCGGGCGCAGCACGACCAGCGTCGCCTGGCCCGGCATGTCCGTCAGGCGACGCAGCGCTTCGAGCGGCACCCAGACCTGGTCCACGTCGATCTCCTGGACCGTGGTCCGCATCACCTGCGCGATCTGCAGGTCTGCGGCGTCGAAGGTGCCGTGCACGTCGCGCCACCGCACCGTCACCTCGTCCCCCGGCTTGAGCCCGGTGCTCTTGGCCATCCGTGCGCCGATGACGGCCGGGATCACCTCCCCGCGGCCCTGGAGCGCGGCGGAGGGAATGCTCAGGATGCCCTGGTCGGGCGCGATGCCGTCGAGGACGACGCCGCGGAACCGCCCCGCGGGGTAGATCGTCGCTTGGCGGACCAGAATGGGCGTCGCCTGGCCGAGCCGGATCAGCGAATCCAGCACCGGGGGCACGGGCCCGTGCGCGTCGGGCAGCGTGAGCGGATCGTAGGGATCGTATCGCGCCTGCCAGTACTGCCCGCCGCCGTACCGCGCGGCGACGGACGCGTGCACCGCCTGCTCGTTCATCCCGTCGTACATCCCCTGCAGGAAGACGATCACCACGAAGGAGAACGAGAGCGCAACGACGTTGAGCCAGGTCCGGAGACCCGCTCCCAGGAGGTTGCGCAGGGCGAGCCGGACGATCAGCACGGCGCTACACCCGCGCGTCCGCAGCGATCCGGCCGTCCACCAGCGTGATCTTCCGGCGGAGGTAGCCGATCACCTTCTCGTCGTGCGTCGCGAACACGAACGTCGCCTTCAGCGTCTGGTTGAGCTGCACCATCGTCCGCATGATGTGGTGCGAGTTCTCGGCGTCCAGGTTCGCCGTGGGCTCGTCGGCGAGCACGATCTCCGGCTGCTTGACGACGGCGCGGGCGATCGCCACGCGCTGGCTCTGTCCGCCGGAAAGCTGCGCCGGCCGCGAGTCGGCGCGGTCCGCCAGGCCAACCCATTCCAGGGTGTCCATCACCATCTTCCGCCGCCAGCCCGCGTCGATGCCCCGGAGCAGCAGGGGGAACTCGACGTTCTCGAACACCGTGTAGACCGGCAGCAGGTTGAAGGTCTGGAAGATGAACCCGATGTGATGGTTCCGGAGCCGGGCCGCCTCGCGGTGCGAGAGCCGCGCGATGTCGGCGCCGAGCACCTCGACGCGTCCGCCGGAGGGGGCATCGAGGGACCCGAAAATGTTGAGCAGCGTGGTCTTCCCCGAGCCGCTGGGGCCCACCACGCCGGCGAACTCGCCTTGCGCGATGGACAGATCGATCCCATCCAGCGCCATGAGCGTGCTGGCCCCGAGCGTGTACCGCTTCTCGAGCTGCGACGCCTTGATGCAGACTGCATCCGCCATGAGCTGTCCCATCAGTAGTTGAACGCGGCCATGAGCTGAAGACCGCGCCCGGCGAAGGTCTGCGTCTGGGTCCCGGCCCCCAGCCCCAACCCCAGCGGCTGCGCCGGGTTCCAGAAGGCGAGGAGGTAGAACGTCCAGACGTCGTAGGTGCGCTGCCAGGTGAGGATCCGGTACCACTGCCTCGCTGTCCAGTTGCGATACACCATCGCCGATACCCGGTCCACGATCCCCACGGGATAGTTCATCAGGAGCCCGGAGAACGCGGCGCCTGGGCCGCCGCCGAACGACGTGGCGGGCGTATCGAACCGCGCCTGCTCGGCCAGGACGTAGAGTCCGTTCCCCACGCCGATGGTGTAGTCGGCCCCGACCGACCAGAAGCGCTGGTAGGTCGACGGGAGGGCCGCCGTCCGCTGGTGCACCAGCGCCCCCTCGCCCCACAGCCCGATCCCGAGGTTCCACCTGCCGTCCAGGGCGTACCGGTCCTCGGGGACCGCACCGGCCAGGCCCTGGAGGTCGGCACTCCGGTGATGGTAGGTCGCGCCCACTTCCCCCGCCGGCACGGGCAGCTGCACGCGGCCTCCGTACTCTACGCTTCCGCGCTCCGTGGGTGCCGTCTCCCACCCCTTGGGCGCCGTGTTCCCGACGAGCGCCCAGGCCCAGAGGTTGGCGTTGTTCGGGAAGTAGTAGCGCGCCAGGGCTCCGGTCACGCCGTCCGTCAGCTGGAGCGGATCGCGCGGGTCTACGCGGTCGAACCACATCAGCGGCCGGAACAGCGTGGCCGATCCGAAGTTGATCTTCTGCAGGCCGATGCGGGTCTCGAAGGTGTGCGTCGCGAAGCGGAGCCAGGCGCGGTACGGCTTCAGCGTGGCGTCGAGGCCGGACGGCGTCCCCGCGAGAACGGCGTTGAGGGAGAGGTCCAACGCCAGGGAGTCGCCGCCGCTCCAGGGATGCTGCAGCGCCACTTCGGGGATGTAGCGCACGCCCGCCTGCGAGACGAGCGACGAGTCGGGCTTCGAGGCGAGCCAGGCGGAGGCCTGGCCGCTGAACGCCGCTTGTTGAGAGCGGGCCTGGTGCGCCGTGAGGCACAGGATCGCGAGCGCCACCGCCCACCTCACCGGCGTTGCCCAGCGCCTCTAGCGCCGCACGGCGGCGACCTTGAGATCCATCTGGTAGACGCTGCTGCTGGCCGTGATGAAGAGCGACCTGCCGTCAGGCCCGCCCCAGTTCAGGTTGGAGACGACCTCCGGAACCAGGACGGTCGCGAGGTGCTTCCCCGCGGGCGAAAAGATCCACACGCCGCCCGGGCCCGCCCCGTACACGTTGCCCGCCCGATCCACCTTGATGCCGTCCGGGTTCCCGGCGCGCGTGTCGGACGAGGCGTCGCAAAACAGCTCGCCGGGCCCCAGGCTGCCGTCGGGCTTCACGGGATACCGCATCCATGTCTTCTGCGGCCCGGTGTTGCTGACGTAGAGGAACTTCTCGTCCGGTGAGAAGGCGATGCCGTTCGGACGCGGCAGATCGCTGACGAGGAGCTCGAGCTTGTCGCGCTGCGGAGCGGCGCCGGGCTTCTGGTCCAACGCACCGGCGAGGCGATAGACCCCGTTGACCTTCAGCTCCTTGCCCGGGTCGGAGTCGTTCTGCATCGGCAGGCCGTAGGGCGGATCGGTGAAGTAGAGCGAGCCGTCGGACCTGTAGACCAGGTCGTTGGGACTGTTGAGGCGCTTGCCCTGATAGCTGTCCGCGAGAATCGTGTGGCGCCCCGGGGCGCCGAGCGAATCCACGCGGTAGACGTCGCGCTGGCCGTGACCGGCCACCGTGAGGCGACCGTGCACGTCGAGGGTCATCCCGTTGGAGCCGGGCTCCCGGCCGCCGAATGGGGCGCCGCCCAGATAGCCGCTGGGCTTGAGGAAGATCGTCGCCGGCTGCCCGGGAGCGACCTTCCGGATCGTGTTGCTGGGGATCTCGGCGAACAGCAGATAGCCGCCCCGGATCCAGACGGGCCCCTCGGTCCAGGTGTAGCCCGTGGCGAGCTTCTGCAGCGTCGCGTTCTCGGGGACGATCGCGTTCGCCGCCGAGTCCAGCCGTTCGACCTCCACGCTGACGCCCGCGGACGCGGAGCCTTCCGACCGCCGCGCATGACATGCGGCGACGGCGGTACAACACGACGTCAGAATGACCAAGCGGACCCGCCCCGAGGTCAGTACCACTGGATGAAGGTCGTCTTGAGGGTGCGCGGCGTGGTGCCCTCGAGGTTGACGACCATCGTCCGGGCGCCGGAGCCGAAGCGCCACTCCTCGCGGATCCCCGTCGGCGTCTTGAATGCCTGGATCTCGCCGGGCGGAATGGCGCCGACGATGTCGCACGGCGGCACGCCGATCGGCATGCTCGTCTGGTCGCGTATCGCGGTCCGGAGCGGCATGGTGTCGCAACCGTAGCGCGTCGCCGCCAGCTGCATCCACACGGCGTGGTCCGGCGAGTCGTTGTAGTACTCGTGGCCCTGGTACTCGGCGTTGAAGTACTTCTCGAAGTCCGGGTGCACGGTCGCGCACCCCGCCAGCAACAGCACGCTCATCCCGATCCAAGTCGTCAGGCGTCTCATCTGATCCCCCAGTTGTCGCCGTCATGGCAGCTACTGATACACCGCTGCTCAGCTTTCGAGCAGCCCTTTGACCTCGCGGTCCGCGGCGATGCGGCGGTCCACGTAGTCGCCCACCTCGCGGGCGCGCTCGAGCCATTCGGTCAGGTCGCCCACCGTCCCCGTGCCCGCGCGCAACTTGAGCATGCCGAGCCGCAGGTTCTCGAGCGCCGCCACGGTCTCGGCCAGGCGCTCCCCTGTCTCGCCGCGCGCCCGCAGCGCCTCCGCCTCCTTCTCCAGCCGCTCGACCACCGCCGGCACGTCCTTCACCTGCTCCCGCTCGGCGGCGGGCAGCGCATTGTACGCCGCCAGCGCGGAGCGCCCGAGCACCAGCTCCGTCGCATCCGCCGAGACGATCGCGCGCCGTTCGGGCGGCCTGATGCCCATCCCCGCGACCCGGAAGAACAGTCGGCCGGGCCACCCCGCCCAGAGGCGGTGCCAGAGGTTGTTCAGGCGCCGGACCCACCGGCCCGAACGCATCTCGTCCGCTTCTTCGCGCTGCACCTGCGCCTCGGCGAGGAGGGCGGTCCGGATGTCCGCGAAGGAATACCCTTCCCGCAGGAGCCGGCGGGCGACGATGACCAACTGGACGACGAGGACCGTGCCGATGATCCCCCCAAAGGAGAAGCTGAAGCTCCCGCGGCCCACGGTCGAACCGCCGAAGGACCCGGCCAGAAACACCATCGTGGAGATCTGAGCGTTCCGGATGAACGAGCGGATCAGCGGTGGCGCGCGGAGGTCGCGCCCGCGCGCCTCCCCGGCGATCCGTGCCACTTCGTCACCGGTCTGGACCCGCGCCGCCGGGTTCTTCTGGAGGCACTGGTCGATCAGATCGGCGAGTCGCGTCGGTACCTCGGGTCGAACGACCTGCAGGCGCGGCGCGGGGGTCGAGACCTGCTTGGTGATGATGGCCGGCAGATTGGCGGCCTCGAACGGCGGGCGGCCGGTCAAGGCGAAGAAGAGCGTCGCCGCGAGCGAGTAGAGGTCGCTGCGCGCATCCACGGGCTCTCCGAGGGCCTGCTCGGGGCTCATGTACCGCGCCGTGCCGACCACTTCGCCGGCACCGCCCTCCCCGGCCCGGCCGCGCACGGCGATGCCGAAGTCGGTGACGAGCGCGCGGTCGGTCCCGCGCTCGATCATGATGTTGTCGGGTTTGACGTCGCGGTGGATCACCCCGCGCTGATGCGCATAGCCCAACGCCCACGCCACCTCCTGCATCACCTTCATCGCCAACCGCGGCGCCAGGGGCCCGGAGCGCTCGACCCGCTCGCGCAGCGTCTCCCCGTCCACGAAGCCCATCACGAAGAACACGAGGTCGCCCTGGTGCTCCACCGCGTGGATCGGCACGATGTTGGGGTGCGAGAGGCCGGCGGCGGTGCGGGCCTCGCGGAGGAAGCGGTCGCGGGCCTCCACGCTCGCGGCGAGGTGGGGCGGCAGGAGCTTGATCGCGACCAGGCGGTCCAGCGCCACGTCCCGCGCCAGGAGCACGATGCCCATGCCCCCGCGACCCAGCTCCCGCTCGATCGAGTAGCGCCCCGCCAGCACCTGCTGGAGGGCGAGGAACTCGGCGCTCACGCCTGCGGTCATGGCGAGAAAGTAACACCCGGCGCGCTCTCCAGCGCGGCCGGGTCCTGCCGGTAGAACGTCATCAGCTCAGTGTACAACTCCGGGAGCTTCGCCTTGAACTGCGTCGGCGTCGTGAAGAACGCCTCCGTGGCCACCGCGAAGAACTCGGCCACATTGGTGGCGCCGTACGGATGCACCGGCGGCTCCTTCCCCTCCAGCGTCTCCTGCACTTGCCGCTCGTACAGCGACCGGAACACGCCGCTCCAGGTGCGATACGCCGCCGGCCGGTCGAACAGCGGAACGCCGTCCATGGCGCCGTTCTCTCCGTCGAGGACGTGGGCGAACTCGTGGAGCACGACGTTCTGGCCCTCCGCCGGATTCAGCGCGCCCGCCAGGCTGCTGTCCCACGAGAGCACGACGACCCCCGACGTCCACGCCTCGCCCAGGGTGGGCCGCGGCTCCTGGACGATGTCGCCGAAGTGCGTCAGCTCCACCCGGCGCGGCTGGAAGACACTTGGATACACCAGGACCCGCCGCAGCGTCGGGTAGCACGGATAGTCGAGCCCGAGGAGGAGCAGGCACGCCTGCGCAGCGATCGTCACGCGGATCTCCTCGGTCAGCGCCAGGCCGACGCCCTCCATCGGCTTGTCGTGGAGGAAGACCTGGGTGAGCCGCAGCAGGTGCTCCTGGGCTTCCGCCGGCAGGCGCGAAGCCAGGGGGACGTTGCGCGCGACGATCGTCCGCCACTCCTGGGGAATGGGCTCCTTCCGGAAGCGCACCCGCGGCGGGAACGGGAAGAGGTGCAGCATCCGCCCGAGCCGCGGGATGAGGAGATAGGCCGCCACCGCCACGGCGATGCCGCCGGCGAACCGCAGCACCAGCCACGCGGCATCGGGGAGCGCATCCAGGAACTTCAGCACGGATGGATGATAGCACCGTGCCCGCCCGCCTTGACAAAAACCGACTTGTAGTTCAAAATTTGAACGCGGTTCAAAATCTCGTGCCGGAGCGGTACCCGATGCCCCGTAGCCATGCCGCGACCCTGACGCGCTCGACGCGCTCGACGCGCGTGCTCGCCAAGCGCGACCGGCGCCGCAAGGAGATCCTCCACGCCGCCCTCCGCGCGTTCCGCGAGAAGGGCTATCACGGCACCACCCTGGACGACATCGCGGAGCGGTTCGGCGTCCGCAAGACGGCCCTGTACCACTACTTCCCCGACAAGGAAGCGATCCTCTACGCCTGCCACCAGGAGTCGCTGGCGGAGCTGGACCGCATCATCGCCGGCGCCCGCGGTCGGGACACGGCGATCGAGCAGCTGTCCTTCGTCATCCGCGAGCACGTGCGGGTCATGACGGACACGCTCGAGGGCTCGCCGCTGGCCTTCGAGGTCACCGCCCTCTCGCCCGAGCGCCGGCGGGACATCATCGCCGGCCGCGACCGCTACGAGCGGGCACTGCGGCGTATCATCGCCCGCGGCGTCGCGGACAACGAGTTCCGGCGACTCGACCCCAAGATCGCGGTCTTCGCCATCCTCGGCTCCATCAACTGGATCTCCCGCTGGTACCGCCCCGAGGGCACGCTGCACGCCGACGAGCTGGGGCGCGAGTTCGCCGAGCACCTGGTGGGGGGACTCACGTGCGGGTGAACGCGCGGAGGCGGCCGTGAGGGCACTGCAGCTGACGGCGCCCGGCATGCTCGAGCTTCGCGACGTGCCCCGCCCCGCGCCCGCGGCCGACCAGGTCCTCGTGCAGGTGGCGGGCTGCGGCGTGTGCCACACGGACATCGGCTTCTGGAAGGACGGCGTCCCGACCAAGAAGGCGCTGCCTCTCACTCTCGGTCACGAAGTGGCCGGCACGGTCGTGGAAGCGGGCGAGCAGTTCCGCCGGCTCGTCGGCCGCGACGTGATCGTGCCCGCCGTCATCCCGTGCGGTCGCTGCGACCTCTGCCGCTCGGGCCGCGGCAACGTCTGCCGCTCCCAGGTGATGCCCGGCAACGACATCGACGGCGGCTTCGCCCAGTTCCTCGCCGTGCCGGGCCGGGGCCTGTGCGTCGTGGGGGACCGCGGCGCCTGCGCGCTGGCCGACCTGAGCGTCGTGGCCGACGCCGTGACGACCCCCTACCAGGCCGTCGTGCGGAGCGGCCTCGCGCGCGGCGAGCTGGCCGTCGTGGTGGGCGCGGGCGGCGTCGGCGGCTACGCGGTACAGATCGCCGCCGCATTCGGCGCGCACGTCGTCGCGGTGGACGTGGACGACGCGCGGCTCGCGGCGCTGGCGGCCCACGGAGCGGGCCTCACCCTCAACTCCGGCACGCACGACTTCAAGGCGCTGCGCTCGCGCGTCCGCGCCTTCGCGGCGGAGCACGGGTGCGGCGAGACGGGCTGGAAGATCTTCGAGTGCTCCGGCCACCCCAAAGGCCAGGAGACGGCGTGGGGGCTCCTGACGCACGCCGCCACCCTGATGGTGGTCGGCTTCACCATGGCCAAGGTCGAGCTGCGCCTCAGCAACGCGATGGCGTTCGACGCGACCATCCAGGGCACGTGGGGCTGCAAGCCCGAGCTTTACCCCGCGGCGCTCGAACTGGTGACGACGGGCCGCATCGCGCTCGGGCCGTTCATCGAGCGCCACCCCCTGTCGGCCGGCCCCGACGTGTTCGCGGCCGTAGCGGAGCACCGCCTCACGAAGCGCGCGATCCTCGTCCCGGGTCTTTGATCCTAACCCCTAGCCCCTGACCCCTAACCCCTCCCCAGGCGCCGCCCATGAAATCCCACGTCCTCATTGACGACTACGCCTACACCCTCATCCGCTACGAGCTGCGGCCCGCCCGCGACGCCGCCCGCAAGGACGTACCCGGGCTGTTCAACGCCTGGATCTCGCTCGACAACGCCGCGCAGCTCAACAGCTACACGACCGACACGGTGAAGGAAGTGATCCTGGCCTTCCGGCAGGCCTCGATGGACCGGAGCGTGGTGGCGGTCGTCTTCACCGCCACGGGCGACAAGGCGTTCTGCACCGGTGGCAACACGAAGGAGTACGCCGAGTACTACGCCGGCAACCCGCAGGAGTACAAGCAGTACATGCGGCTGTTCAACGACATGATCGACGCCATCCTGCGGTGCGACAAGCCGGTGATCAACCGCGTGAACGGGCTGCGGGTCGCCGGGGGACAGGAGATCGGCATGGCGTGCGACTTCAGCATCGCCGTGGACACCGCGCGCTTCGGTCAGGCGGGCCCCAGGCACGGCTCCGCCCCCGACGGCGGCTCGACCGACTTCCTTCCGCTCTACGTCGGCTTCGCGCGTGCCGTGGAGAGCGGCGTCCTGTGCGAGATGTGGAGCGCGCACAAGGCCCTCCACCTCGGGCTCCTCAACCAGGTGGTGCCCGCCCTCAAGCTGGACGGGAAGTGGATCCCCAACCCGCTGGTGGTCACCGACCGGTTCCTGGACGAGTTCGGCACGATCGTCTACGGCGACTACAGGCAGGGCGCCGAGGCCGAGGCGGCGACGAAAGTCATGGCGAAGACCGCCACCGACCTTTCGAAGCTCGACGAGGCGGTCGATGCCCTGTGCACGAGGCTCCTCTACCTGATGCCCGACTGCACCGCGAAGACCCTGAGCAGCCTCCGTAAGCACAAGACGTGGCACTGGGACAACACCAGTCCGACCAACCGCGACTGGCTCTCGCTCAACATGATGACCGAGGCGAAGGCGGGCTTCCACGCCTTCAACGACGGTCCGAAGGGCAAGCGGGAGGTGGACTTCATCCGGCTGCGGCAGCTCCTGGCCGAGGGGCATCCCTGGGACGACGAGCTGATGCGTGCCATCTCGCCGGTGGCGCTCTGATGGATCTCGGGCTCTCGGGCAAAGCGGCGATCGTCACCGGCGGCCGCGGCGGCATCGGGGCCGCGATCGCCATCGCCCTCGCGCGGGAGGGGTGCGACGTCGCCGTGGTGGACCGTGTGACCGACGGCGTGGCGCACGCCGTGGCGCGCGGCGTCGAGGCCGCCGGCCGGCGCTCGGCGCTCTTCGAGGCCGACGTCCGGGACTTCGCGGCTGCCGAGTCCGTCGTCGCGCGAACGGTCGCGGCGTTCGGCCGTCTCGACATCCTGATCGGGAATGCGGGGGTCACCGCCGACGCGATGAGCTGGAAGATGTCCGAGGAGCAGTGGGACACGGTCCTGGACGTGAACCTCAAGGGCTGTTTCGCCTACGCTCGGGCCGCAGCCCCCGTGCTGCGCGAGCGCCGGAGCGGCCGAATGGTGTTCATCGCCTCGATCAACGGGCTCAGGGGCAAGGCCGGCCAGGCCAACTACGCCGCGTCGAAGGCCGGCGTCGTCGCGCTCGGCAAGACGCTGGCCCGCGAGCTGGGGAGATCCGGCGTGACGGTCAACGTCGTGGCGCCCGGCATGGTGCGGACCGCACTGACCGAGGCGCTGCCGGCCGACGTGGTCCAGCGCGCCGTGGACGAGTCCCAGCTCGGCCGGATCGCGACACCCGAGGACATCGCCGACGCGGTCGTCTTCCTCTGCTCCGAGCGGGCCCGCCACGTGACCGGTGCGGTGCTGCAGGTGGACGGCGGACAGGACATCTGATGGGTGCCTCCCCCTCCGCCCCGATGAGCGACGCCGCGCACGTCAGGCACGCGACCCAGGACGGGATCGCGCGCGTGACGCTGGACAGTCCGCCGCTCAACATCCTCACGCGCCAGGTGCTCTCGGAGCTGCGCGCCGCGTTCGCGGCCCTTGCGGCGGATGCCACGCTGCGCGTCGCCGTGCTGTCGGGCGAGGGAAAGCACTTCTCCGCCGGCGCGGACGTGGCGGAGCACCTCCCGCCCGCGTGGAAGGCGATGATCGCGGAGTTTCTCGAGACGGTGACCGAGCTGCGCGCGTTCCCCGTGCCCCTGATCGCCGCGGTCCGCGGCCGCTGCCTCGGCGGCGCTTTCGAGGTCGTGCAGGCCGCCGACCTCGTCGTCGCGGGCGAAGGCGCGACGTTCGGCCAGCCGGAGATCGTGCTCGGCGTCATCCCGCCCGTCGCCTGCGCGCTGCTCCCCGGCCTCGCCGGCCCGGCGCGCGCGGCCCAGATCGTCTTCACCGGGGACGCCATGACTTCGGCGGAGGCGCTGGCCGCCGGCCTCGTGGCGCAGGTGGTGCCGGACGACCAGGTGGACGCCCAAGCCATGGCGCTGGCCGGGCGCATCGCCCGCCACAGCGCGGCGGCCCTCCGGGTGGCCAAGCGGGCGCTGCGCTCCCCGGAGCGTGAGCGCGCCGAGGCGGGGGCGCTCGCCGCCGCGGGGCGCCGCTATGCCAAGGAGCTGATGCCGACCGCCGACGCCGTCGAGGGCCTCACGGCCTTCCTCGAGAAACGCCAACCCACGTGGACGCACCGATGACGCCGGTCACGACCTTCCCCGACTGGCAGGGCCGCCCGGTGGACGAAGTGCTCAAGCGCTGCGCCGAGCTGCTGGAGGACGAGCGCTACCCGAGCGTGGCGCGGTGGCGCGAGGCCGGCGGGAAGGTGGCGGGCCACTTCCAGGTCTACTTCCCGGAGGAGATCGCCCACGCCGCGGGAATGCTCCCCTTCAAGGTGCGGGGCGGACCGGTCGAGGCGATGCAGGCGGACTCGCGCTTCGGCTCCTACCTCTGCTCCATCGTCAAGACCTCGCTCGAGCTGGCGCTGAGCCGCCGCGTGGTGCTCGACCTCTTCGTCACGCACCCCATCTGCGACGCGGCCCGCAACCTCGGCGCGGTGTGGGGGCGCAACTTCCCGTATCCCTGCGAGATCCTCTACCTGCCGCAGAACGCCAACTCCGCGCACGCGGCCGCCTATCTGCGCGACGAGTACGACCGCCTGCGCCGCACCGTGGAGCGGGTCGCGGGCCGCGCGGTGACGGACGACGACCTGCGGCGCTCGATCGCCGTCTTCAACGAGAACCGGGCCCTGTTGCGGGAGCTGTACGCCCTGAAGCGCGAGACGCCGTGGCTGGTGCGCGCCGACGAGGCCTACGTGCTCGTGGCGGTCGGCGGCCTCATTCCGCGCGAGGAGCACAACGCGCTCCTGCGGACGGTGCTGCCGCTCCTTCGGGCCAGGCCGGCGAAGCGGCTCGACAAGGTGCGCGTGGTCTTCGAGGGCGGCTTCTGCGAGCAGCCGCCGCTGGACCTGCTGCGCGCCATCGGCCGCTCGTGCGACGTGGTGGACGACGACCTCCTCATCGGGCTCCGCTGGATCCTCGAGGACGTGCCGTTGGGCGGCGACCCGCTGGCCGCCCTGGCCCACGCCTACCTCGAGCACTCCAGCTACAGCCCGGTGCAGCACGATCTCCGGAAGCCCAAGGAGGAGATGCTGCTCCGGCGTTTCCGGGCCTCGGGCGCGCAGGCGGCGATCGTCACCGCCGCGAAGATGTGCGAGCCGGGGCTGGAGGAGCAGGTCGCCTACGCGCGCGCCCTCGAGGGCGCCGGCGTGCCGTTCTTCGTGTCGGAGTTCGAGGAGAACATGACGAGCTTCGAGCAGCTGGAAGTCCAGCTGGAGACGTTCGTCGAGAACCTGCTGTTCGAATGAGGGAGGCGGCGTGAGGCAGGCGGCAGGCACGACGGGCATCGTGGGGCGCGGCAACGACGACGGCGCGCGGCTGTTCCGGCAGTGGTTCCACGAGCTGGCGGAGGCCGCGGAGGCCAACCGTCCGGCGGCCTACGTGTTCGTCATGGGCAGCCTCGGCGAGCTGATGCGGACCTTCGACCTCCCCGTCGTCTTCCCGGAGATCAACTCGCTGCAGACGGCCGTGCGCCGCGTGGCCCACGAGTACCTGAACGAAGCCGAGGACTACGGCTATTCCCCGGACATCTGCGGCTACGTGAAGGCGGACGTCGCCACCCAGCTCCGCGGCGGGCAGCTGCCGATGGGACGGATCCCCAAGCCGTCCATCGCGGTCTACACCAACGCCTGCAACACCTACATCAAGTGGGCCGAGATCTGGGAGCGGATGTACAAGATCCCCACCTTCACGCTCGACGTGCCCGGCACCAGAGCCGAGGGCGGCCAGACCTGGCCGGGCAATCCGGACTTCGAGCGCGACCGGCGCTACGTGGAGGCCCAGCTGCGGGAGCTGATCCCCGTCCTGGCGAAGGTCTCGGGCGTGCCGTTCGACGTGGACCGCCTGCGGGAGGCGATGGGGCACGCCAACGTCCTGGGCCACGCGTGGAAGCGGGTGCTCGAGCTGAACGGCAGCCGGCCCTCGGTCTTCAACGCGCTCACCGACGGGACCATCTACCTCGGGGTCGCCAACGGCTTCCGGGGCGCGAGCGAGGGCGCGGCGTACTTCACCGACCTCGTGGAGGAGATGGAGTACAAGAGCGCCCACGGGATCGGCACGCTCACCGACGAGCGCTCGCGGCTGCTGTTCGTCGGCGTCCCCTGCTACCCGATCTTCCGCCGCTTCTCCGAAATGTTCACGGAGCTGGGTGGCACGTTCGTCGGCTCCACCTACCTGCACTTCGCCTCGGGCGGCGCGAACCTCGGCTACGAGTACGACCTCGCCAGGCCGATCGAGAGCCTCGCCGAGGGCGTCCTGATCGGCGTGCGCGACGCGATGGACAACATGTTCCACCAGACGCCGGTGCTGCTGAAGATGATCGACACGCTCGCCGCGGACGGCGTCGTCTATCACCCGATCAAGAGCTGCCGGACCGTCTCCACCGGTCTCGCAGACAGCCGCCGCGCGCTGCTGGCCGCGCGGGACGTGCCGAGCCTGTTCATCGAGTCGGACATGATGGACCGGCGCGTGGTGTCCGAGGCGCAGCTCAAGAACCGGATTGACGCGTTCTTCGAAGGGCTCGCCTCGCGCCGCGCGCAGGCGGCGAGCCGGCTCACGGCTCAGGGAGACTGACATGGCGTACGCCGCAGGAGTGGATGTCGGGTCCACGCAGACCAAGGCCGTGATCGTGGACGAGCGCGGCACGATCGTGGCGCGCGCGCTCACCATGACGGGCGCGCACGTCACCCGCGCCGCCGAGGAGGCGTTCGCCGAGGCGCTGCGGGCGGGAGACCTCGAGGAGGAGGAGGTCGAGTACGTCGTGGGCACCGGCTACGGGCGCTACAAGGTCACGTTCGGCAACACGCAGGTCACCGAGATCAGCTGCCACGGCCGGGGTGCGGTGCACATGTTTCCGCGCACCCGCACCGTCGTGGACATGGGCGGCCAGGACACCAAGGCCATCCGCGTGCTTCCGACCGGCGAGATCCAGGACTTCTGCATGAACGACAAGTGCGCGGCGGGGACCGGGCGGTTCCTGGGCGCCGCCGCCCGCGCGCTCGACATTCCGCTGGAGGCGCTCGGGGCCACCGCCCTCAGGGGCGAGAAGGCGGTGCGCATCAGCACCACCTGCACGGTGTTCGCCGAGTCCGAGGTCCTGGGGTGGCTGGGCCGCGGAAAGAAGATCGAGGACGTGCTGCTCGGCGTGCACGAGTCCATCGCCGGGCGCTCGGCGGGCCTGGCGCGGCGGGTCGGCATCGAGGAGGAAGTCACGTTCACCGGCGGCGTCGCGCTCAACGTGGCGATGATCGCGACGCTGAGCCGCGCGCTCGGCGTCGTGGTGAACGTCAGCGAGGATTCCCATTACATGGGCGCGCTGGGCGCCGCGCTGTTCGCCCTCGACCACGTCCTGGCCGCCCGGACGCCCGTGAGGCAGCCCGCGTGAGCGCCTGGACCGCCGGCATAGACGTCGGGTCCACGTACACCAAGGCCGTGGTGCTCGGGCCCGACCGGGTCATCGCCGGGCGGGCGATGCGCCCCACCGGCTTCCAGCTCTCCAAGGTCGCCGAGGAGGCGCTGGCCGCCGCGGTCCGGGAGGCGGGCATCGCGCCGCAGGATGTGGCCTACACCGTTGCCACCGGCTACGGCCGGCATCAGGTGGCCGTCGGCGACGTGAAGGTCACGGACCTCACGGCGGCGGCGCGGGGCGCCACGCTGCTCTTCCCCAACACGCGCACGATCCTCGACGTCGGCGGGCAGACGATGAAGGCCAGCCGGCTGGACGGCGCCGCCAAGGTCCGCTCCTTCCGGCTCAACGACAAGTGCGCCGCGGGCACCGGTGCGTTCGTCGAGAAGACGGCCCGCTACATGGGCTACACGACGGAGGAGATCGGCCCGCTGGTGGCCACCTCCAAGACGCCGACCAACATCTCGGGCGTGTGCGCCGTGTTCGCGGAATCGGAGGTGATCAATCACCTGTCGCAGGGCTCCTCCCCCGCCGACATCATGCACGGGGCCATCGCCTCGCTGGTGGGCCGGTCGGTCCAGCTCATGAAGCGGGTGGGGATGGAGCCGGAGTTCACCCTGATCGGCGGCATCCTCCGCTTCGAGCGGATGGCGCAGGTGGTGCGTGAGCAGCTCGGCACCGAGGTGAACGTGCCGGCGGGCGATCTGGTCCAGTTCACCGCCGCGCTGGGCGCCGCATGGCTCGGGCAGCTCCGGCTGCGCCGGCTCGCCCAGGACGCGGCGGCCGCCCCCGCGGCCTCGGCGTGAGAGCGCTCGCGTGACGAGTCCGTCGCTGGACGACGCGCGGGCGCGGGACGCGGCCCCGGCCCTGAGCCGGCTGGTGCAGGCCGAGGCGCAGCGCGTGCTGGCTCAGGCGCAGCTCGCCCCCGACCCGGCGCGCGCCGCCGAGGGCTGGGAGCGCCGTTTCATCGCCGACGCCGAGCGCGCCGCGGAGGCGGTCCGCCTCTACGAGGAGCTGGGCTACGAGGCGTGCGCCGACCCGCTCAGGCCGGACGACCTGACCGGCGAGTGCGAGGACTGCCGGCTCTTGATGTTGCTCCAGTTCAAGACCATTTACACTCGACCGGTTCAACGGAGATCGTGACGATGCGCTGCACGCGCTGTGGCCGGGAAGCGGCCGAGTCCGACAAGTTCTGCGCCGAGTGCGGGATGTTCCTGCGCGACGCCTGGGTGGATCAGCGGATGCTCTCGCCGCTGCTGCTGGAGAGCGAGGGCAAGCATCAGGACGCGCGCCGTGAGCTGGAGCGGCTGGTGGAAATGCAGCCTGGCAACGCCGTGGCATGGCACTGCCTCGGCACCATGCACTTCCACCAGGGCACTCTGAATCGCGCGATCGACTGCTACCGCAAGTCTCTCGAACTCGCTCCGCGATTCCTGCTGGGCTGGTACGACCTCGGGGTGGCGTACTACCACCGGGGCAACATGCCCGCCTCGATCAAGGCCTACCGCCGCTGCCTCGAGCTGGACGCGCACTACAACGCCGCGCACTACCGGCTCGGCATCGCGCTGTTCCACGCCGGCGATCTCGACCAGGCACGCGAGCATTTCGAAAAGTGCACGGCGCTGACGCCGGAGTACCTGCTCGCCCGCTACCACGTGGGGATCATCTACGAGCGGCAGGGCGACCTCGCCGCCGCCGAGCGGGAGTTCCGCAGCAGCGTGGACGAGGGCGTGGGGGAGGCCAGCAGCCTCTTCCACCTGGCGGAGATCCACCGCAGCCGCGGCGACGAGAAGACGGCGGTCGCCCTGCTCGAGCAGGCGCGCCAGTTCGGCCGCAAGGCATCGGCGTGAGCCAGCGGTGACCGCGCCGACGGAGGACAGCCTCATCTACGACTGGGCGGCGGCCGGCGCGTCGGCGCGCCCCGCCCGCGTGGCGATGCTGGACGACGAGACGCTGCGCGACGGCCTGCAGAGCCCGTCGGTCACCGATCCCCCCGTGGAGGTCAAGGTGGCGATCCTCCACCTGATGAACGGCCTCGGGATCGAGACGGCGGACATCGGGCTGCCGGGCGCCGGCCCGCGCCAGCGCGAGGCGGTCCAGCGGCTGTGCCGCGAGATCGGGGACCACTCTCTCAGGATCCGGGCCAATTGCGCTGCCCGGACCGTCGTCGCCGACATCCAGCCGATGGCCGACGTCGTGCAGCGCACCGGCGTCCCGATCGAGGCGTGCCTGTTCATCGGCAGCAGCCCGATCCGGCAGTACGCCGAGGAATGGGGCATCGCCCACATCCTCCGGCACACGGAGGAGGCGATCCGATTCGCCGTCGGCGAGAACCTCGAGGTCATGTACGTCACCGAGGACACGATCCGCTCCAAGCCGGAGGACCTGCGCCTCCTGCTCACGGCGGCGGTGAACGCGGGGGCCAGGCGCGTCTGCCTGTGCGACACCGTCGGCGCCGCCGTGCCGCAGGGCGTGAGCAACCTGGTCACGTGGGTGCGCGGCCTCCTGGCCGAGCTCGGCGTCGCCGACCGCGTGGGCATCGACTGGCACGGGCACCGGGACCGCGGGCTCGACGTGGCCAACACCCTCGCGGCGATCGAGGCGGGGGCCACGCGCGTGCACGGGACGGCGCTCGGGATCGGCGAGCGTGCGGGCAACACGCCGATCGAGCAGCTCCTGGTGAACCTCAAGCTGCTCGGCTGGCGGGACGACGACCTCGCCAGCCTTCCGGAGTACACGGCCGCCGTCTCCCGCGCCGTCGGCGTGCCGATCCCGGCCAACTGGCCGATCGTCGGACGCGACGCCTTCCGCACCGCGACGGGCGTGCACGCGGCCGCCGTGATCAAGGCCCGGCGCAAGGGCGCCGACTGGCTGGCCGACCGCGTCTATTCCGGCGTGCCGGCGAGCTGGGTGGGGCGCACGCAGGAGATCGAGGTCGGCCCCATGTCCGGCGGCTCGAACGTGCTCCACTACCTCCGCTCGCGCGGGCTGCCGACCGACCAGGCGGTGGTGGACACCGTCATGGCGGCGGCGAAGCGCTCCGAGCGCCTCCTCACGGAGCAGGAGATCCTGGACGCGGTTGCTTCAGCGACGCGGCACTGAGTGCGGCGAGGTTACCTTTCCGCATGCCATTCTCTTCGTTCGACCTGCACCCCACCCTGCTCAAGGCGATCAAGGAGCTGGGTTTCACCCGTCCCACGCCGATCCAGGAACAGGCGATCCCGCCCGCGATGTTGGGCAAAGACGTCCTCGCTTGCGCGATGACGGGGAGCGGCAAGACCGCCGCGTTCCTCCTCCCAATCGTCCACCACCTGATTGCCAAGCCGCGCGGCGTCACCCGCGCCCTGATCCTCGCACCCACGCGCGAGCTGGCCGCGCAGATCCACGCGCACCTCGAGGAGCTGGCGGTGCACACCCCGGTCACCGGCGCGCCGGTGTTCGGCGGCGTGGGGATGCAGCCCCAGGAACACGCGTTCCGCAGCGGCGTGGACATCATCATCGCCACGCCGGGCCGCCTGCTCGACCACTTCCGCCAGCCCTACGCGAAGCTGGAGCGGCTCGAGTTCCTCGTCCTCGACGAGGCGGACCGCATGCTCGACATGGGCTTCCTCCCCGACATCCGCCGCGTCCTGCACCACATCCCGGCGAAGCGGCACACGCTCTTCTTCAGCGCCACGATCCCGCCGGAGATCGCCAGGCTCTCGGCCGAGCTGCTGCGCCATCCCGTGACGGTGAACCTGGAGCGCAAGGCGGCGCCGGCCGTCGGCATCACGCAGGCGGTCTACCCGGTGCCGCGGGAGCTGAAGTCGGGGCTGCTGCTGGAGCTGCTCAAGCGGAACGAGATCCACGACGCGATCGTCTTCTGCCGCACCAAGCACCGCGCCAACCGGCTGGCGGAGTATCTGACGAAGCAGGGGATCTCGAACGCGAAGATCCACGGCAACCGGAGCCAGGCGCAGCGGACCGACGCGTTGGCGGGGTTCAAGAGCGGGAAGTACCGCACCCTGGTCGCGACCGACATCGTCGCGCGCGGCATCGACGTCGAGGCGCTGGGCCACGTGGTGAACTTCGACGTGCCCAACGTCCCCGACGACTACATCCACCGCGTGGGCCGCACCGCGCGGATGGAAATGACGGGCGACGCCTTCACCTTCGTCTCGCCGGAGGAAGAGGCGGACCTCAGGGCGATCGAGCGCGCGATCGGCAAGCGGCTGCCGCAGGTGCTGCTGCCGGGCTTCGACTACACGCACAAGCCCGCCGAGCGGTTCGAGGTCCCGATCGGCGAGCGCATCGCCCAGATCCGCGCCCGGAAGGCCGAGGACCGGCTGCGGGCCAAGGCGAACGCGGAGCGGAGGGCGCAGCACCAGGCGCCGGCCCAGCGCGCGCCATCACACCACGCGCCGACCCGGAGGCCGGAGCGGCCCGCGGAGCGGGAGCACGTGCCCGAGAAGGCGCCGCCGCCGCGCGGCCCGCTGGCCGGCCGCATGCACCGGCGCGGGCGCTGACGCCCACTCGCCTTCGCTCCCGATGACGAAACGGCCGCCCGATCCGGGCGGCCGTTTCGACTGACCGAAGGCTGGTCCGCTACTGCTTCGGGTGCGCCCTGGCGCCCGAGCTCGAGCCTGAACTCGAGCCTCTCCCAGAAGGCGCCGCCTGCGCGCCGCCCGACGACCCG
>Ga0187857_10001504_pt1 | contig 23642 bp, 21 predicted proteins | sample June2016WEW_8_10_FD_132984 | JGI IMG/M metagenome (GOLD analysis project Ga0187857, IMG submission 132984) | Peatland microbial communities from SPRUCE experiment site at the Marcell Experimental Forest, Minnesota, USA - June2016WEW_8_100 | ecosystem: Environmental > Terrestrial > Soil >... | reverse complement strand
CATCCTCGCCGGACCGGGGGTGCTGACCGGGGTCATCAACGGCTCGGCCACCATCACCGCCACCTATGCCGGCGTTCGCGGCAGCCAGCTCGTCTCCGTCCATGCCCCCGCCTATACGGACAATTTCGGCTCCAGCCACGACTACGCCGCCAGCGGCGTCGCCGGGTCGACGTGGGATGGAGTGTACCTGCGCTTTGGCGATCTGCCCGGCGGCAATAACGGAGGTGACGGCAACGGGAGCACCACGGTCGCCAACGCCAACATCGCCAGCAACAACGTCCTCACCATCACAGCCAAGGCGACGTCCTGGGCGGGCGCGGGCGACGACGGCTTCTTCCTGTTCAAGGTCGTGCCCGGTGATTTCCAGGTGGCCGTCCACATGAACTCCCTGCAAAAGGTGGGATACCAGTTCGCCGGCCTCATGGCCCGCGCCGCCGGCCCGGGTGGCGCGCCCTTCGGCGGTTCGGAGAACTGGGTGGACTGGGCCGAGTTCGAAGAGTTCAACGACTCGACCGAGGCGCGCACCGCCGTTGCCGGCCTTGACACCGAATACCCGACGTTTGACGGCGCCACCTCGGATTTCTGGCTCCTGATGAGCCGGGAAAACGGGACCAACTTCAAGTTCTACAGGAGGGTCAGCGCGACGGACCCCTGGGAGGCACAGCCGATGGGGACCCTGGTCCATGCGGCGCTGACCAACGGGCTGCCGCTGCAGGTCGGCCTTTGTGAAGCGATGTTCACGGGCGCTCTTGGCACCGCGGGTTTCGACAGCTTCATGCTCGACGCCGCCAACATCGCGGGCGGCGCGCCGCCCTCCCCAGCCTCCGGCTTGACCCTGGCGCTCAACCCCGACAACGTCTCCATGAATTTGACCTGGGTCCCGGGGACCAACAGCGACGGCAGCCAGGCCACCAGCATGGTGATCCTGCGGGCGGGCGCGCCGGTGTCCGAGCAACCTTACTTTGGCTTCCTCTCCACGGCCGACGCCCGTTTTGGGTTCGGGACCGACCTGGGCAGCGGCAACTACGTGGTCTATCGCGCGGTGGGCACCAACGTGACCGTGACCGGCATCACGCCGGGGACCGTCTATTATGCCGCCGTTTACTCGTATTCCGGTTCGGGCAGCACCAAGGTGTTCAATCAGCAGACCCTGGCGGTGGGCAGCCTGGCCGCCGGCACCCTGGCGGGCATCACTACGACGCTGCCGGGCAATGGGATTCCCATGGGCGGCATTGGTTTGCCCGTTGTGCACGCCCTTTATAGCGGCGGCGGCGGCGGGGACATCAGCAGCCTGGCCACGCTGGTTTCCAGCGACCCGAACGTGATCGTCGCCACCAACGGCGTGCTGACCGGGCTGACGAATGGCTTAGCCACAATTACCGCCACCTACCAGAACTTCACCAACTCCTTCGTCGCGAGGGTGCGGCCGCCCGGCTTCACCGACGACTTTGCCGTCAGCCATGATTACCTGGCCGGCGGTGTGGGCAGCACGGCATGGGACGGGGTTTACGAGCACCCGGGCGACATTCCCGGGACCGCGTTCGTGTCGGACCCGCTTGCGACCGTGAGCGAGGCAGACGCCAATATCTCGAGCAACGGCGTGCTGACCCTGACCAGCGAGAACGTCGGCTGGGAGTTTGGCCAGAACGATGGCTTTTTCCTCTTCAGGTATGTTCCGGGGGACTTCCAGGCGGCCGTCCATCTCAACTCCTTCGACGTCATCGGCTACGACAACCCCGGCCTCATGGCCCGCGCCTACGGGATTGACGCCCGCGGAGATGTGGGGACGGCTTTCGACAGTGGGACCAACGAAGCCTGGGTCTCCTGGACCCGCTTCGACGAGTTCGGCATCGGCACCTACGCCCGCCTGACCCTCCCGGTCAACAACACCACCCGTAGCACGCAGCCGGATCCTGGGGACGCCAACTACTGGCTCCTCATCGCCAGGCAGAATGCGACCAATTTCTCGTTCTACCAGAGGCTCAACGCGACCGACCCATGGGCGCCGTGTCCCGAAGGAACGACCTATTCGGTGGCGCCTTTCGCGGGCGTGCCCATGCAGGTCGGCCTCTCGGCGGGAGGATTCGACAGCGGCGCCAGTGTGACCGTGCGGTTTGACAGCTTCATGCTCGACGCGACCTCGGAATCGCTGCTGGTCAGCGCCTCCCTCGACGCCATCGTTCTGCGCTGGCTGCCGGCGGCCGGCGTGTCGCTGCAATCCACGCTGCGTCTCAACCCGCCAAACTGGCAACCCGTCCCCACCCAACCGGTCCTCTTCGGGTTATACAATACCGTCACGTTGCCGATGACCAACGCAGCCTCCTTCTTCCGGCTGGTCCATTAGGAGCGCGATGAAAGGAACCTTTCCATGTGGGATCGCCAGGCCGGGGACGGACGCCGCCGGGCACCCCGGCCCCGGCCCCGATCGCGGAAGGCAATAACTTGAGTATGACAGGCAAAGGTTTTCTATGAGAGCAAGTCCCTTAAATCTGCAAGACGCGGCGGGCTCGCGCCCCCGACCGGCCTTCACCTTGATCGAATTGCTCGTGGTCATCGCGATCATTGCAATCCTGGCGGCCCTGCTCTTGCCGGCCCTGGCCCAGGCCAGGGAAAGAGCCAAGCGCACGCAGTGCAAGAATAACCAGAGGCAGTTCACCCTCGCCCTGCTCATGTACGGCAACGACAATAAAGACCGTTTGCCGGCCCACGACCAGACGCAGATGGGGTCGCAGGGCTACTGGGTATGGGACCTCCCGTGGGACGTGGGCACGACGATGGTCCGCAGCGGCACCGAATACAAGACCTATTATTGCCCGGGAACCGCGCCCAGATTCACCGAGGCCGACTGGCTGGCTCTTTGGAACTATGCCTCCAACAGCTACCACGTGCTCGGCTACGCGATGACCCTGCCCAGCACGGCGACGCTGGCTGCTTCCAACCAGAACACCAGGATCTACCCCCAACCCATTCAGATCGGCCCATTAACTGTGACGCCGGCCATCAGCGAGCGTGTGCTCATCGCCGATGCGACACTCTCGCTCCCCGGCGAGGACATCCCGAGCAGGCGCTTCACCTACAATTTCACGTCCGTGCCGGGCGGCTATTCCAAGCCCCACACCAGCCCGCACCTCAAGGGCTTGATCCCCGCCGGCGGAAACCAGGGAATGCTCGACGGCCACGTCGAGTGGCGCAAATTCGAATTGTTCAACGTCCGGACCCTGGCCTCGGGGGACCCAACCTTCTGGTGGTAGCGCCTGGTATTACTGTGTTAAGTATTTTCTTGCCTTTTCTGCCCGATTCCGCGATCGTGGCCTGGTATGGCCTGGAACGAAGGTCAGTGGGAGCAAAGCGCTAAGCGGCTCCCCCAATTTCTCAGCCCGCTGGTACAAGACCTCGGGCGCAGCGAGCGGCGCGTGGGGGCGACGCTTTACGTGGAGGGATTGCTCATGCCCGGACAGCGCAAGTCCATTGGTCCCATGGCGGAACGTTTGGGCGTTGATTCGCAGAAACTGCAGCAGTTCATCACCGACAGCCCTTGGGATGAGTCGGCGATTTGGAAGGCGATCCGTCCGGCAGCGATGGATTGCGTGGAGCCGTTGGAGGCCTGGATTGTGGATGAGACCGGATGGCTCAAGCAAGGAGAACACTCGGTGGGAGTGGCCCATCAATATTGCGGAGCCGTGGGCAAGTCCGCTAATTGCCAGGTGAATGTGCAAGTGGCGATCACCGACGGCTTGGTAGCGGTGCCGGTGGGGGCGCGCTTGTATTTGCCGGAGAGCTGGACCAAAGACCGTGCGCGATGCCGGGAGGCGGGAGTCCCCGACGAGGTGGAGTTTGCGACCAAACCGCAGATCGCCGTGAAGCTCATCAAGGAAGCCCTGGTTGATGGAGTGGTCCCCGCACCGGTGCTGGGCGATAACGCTTATGGTATCAACGGCGAATTTCGCGACGAACTCCGGCGTCTGGGGCTGGAGTTCTTTCTCCAGATCGATCCGAATCAGATGATGGGCTGGGCGCAGCCGGTGACGGTGGAGAGGAAACGCACGCGGTGGCATGTGGTGGCGGACACCCCTGCGGCTCCAACCTTGTTGAAACTCTTCGCAGCGCACAAGGCGGTGAAATGGCGCCCTTGTTCCTGGAAGGCGGCCGACGGGCAGACGCGCCACACACGCCTGGCCTGGATGCGGGTCTATTTGCCCGGCGCGTTGGATCGCGGAGCTCAAAACTTGGAGGGGCTTTGGCTGGTGGTGGACTGGCCGGAGGGCGCGGCAGAAGCTTACCACTATTACTTGGCACATCTGCACCGTGAGCCCACGGTCGCACGGTGCTTGCGGCTGAGTCGGTCCCGTTGGAATGTCGAGCAGTATTTTCAGCGGGGGAAGGACGACTTGGGGTTGGATCACTTTGAGGGGCGGAGTTGGCAGGGATTTCACCACCATCTGGTCATGGCCGTGCTCGCCTACCTATTCGTGGTGGTGATTTTTCTGAGCGCAAAAAAAAACGTAACTGTTCAGGTGTGGGGCAGACCTCCGGTCCGCCAGTTCACGGAGCCTCCGGCTCCGTGAACCTGGTGCGGTCGGAGCACCGGGCCAGAGGCCCGGCTAAACGTCAGACCAGAGGTCTGCCCCACCCTCCAACCTGAACAGTTACAAAAAAACTTCTGGTGTGACGTGGGAGCAAGTGTTGACGAGGATGCGTCCGTGGCTGCTGAGGTTAGTCGGCTTTTGTTACGGCTGCGGCAGAAAGTTTGAGGACATCAGCGTTGTTATGACTTAACATAGTAATACTAAACCGGCTGGTTGAAACTCACTAATCGGGCATTGAAGGAGATTCTGAAATCTCCAGAATTGGCACCGTGCTTCCTCCTTGGACTCGCGAAAACTCTCGCCACCAGGCGGGATAATCTGAGTGTGCGGTATGCCGGGGTCAGCTCGCTCTTTCCCTGGCATAGCGAGGGTGCAGTTGCTCGACCACCTGCCGGGCACGGTCGCGCTCCTCAGCGACATCGCCGGGCGAGGAGATGAAAATGCGGATGGTTTTCATGACCAAGCCTCATTTAGCTTGATGCAGTTTATTGATTGAGGTGGCGCATGGAGGGCACAAAAGAGAAGCCGCGAGATCGATGGCGCACGGATTATCGCGCATAGTCCCGCAGATGTTGACACTGGCCGCGCGCGCCATGACTTGGACCAGGCGGCCCTCCCAGGACGAACCAGCATAGGAGACGCTCTGCGCCTTGAAGCCCTCAATCGGGAAAGGCAAGACGAGGTGTTCACAGGGCAATGATTGGCTTGGATTCCGTTTTCCCCGCGCATGGTGATGAAGATTCGGACCATTACCGCTTCAGGCTCACCAGGCAGTGGCCTTCTGCCGTTCACAAATGGGTTCACCCAGTGTAATATGGCTTTATGACAACCAGACTGACGATTGACGGCGCTGGCCGCGTCGTGATCCCCAAGCCCTTGCGGGACGAACTTGACCTTGCGCCGGGAGACACGCTGGAACTGGAAACCGCCGGGGAGAGCATCACACTACGGCCCACCCGGGGAACGGTCCCGCTCACCAAGGAAAGAGGCGCGTGGTGTTGATCGCGTTCAACAAGCCCTACGGCGTTCTCTCCCGATTCACTGAGGATGGGTCGCCGGGCCGCACGCTGGCGGAATTTGGTTTCCCGGGGAGGGTCTATCCCATTGGACGGCTGGATGCGGATTCGGAGGGCCTGCTTTTGCTGAGCGATGAAAGGGGGCTGAACGAGCAATTGCTCCAGCCGCGCCATGCCCATGAACGCGAGTACTGGGCCCAGGTCGAACGAATCCCCGCCAACGACGCGTTGCGGCGTCTCGGGCAGGGCGTGGTTGTGCAGGGGCGAGAGACCTTGCCCTGCCGTGCCTGGATGCTGGCTCCGCAACCGGAGATTCCGCCGCGCCTGCCGCCGATCCGCTTTCGCAAGACTGTGCCGGCGTGCTGGCTCGGCCTGGAACTGGTTGAAGGCAAGAACCGCCAGGTCCGCCGCATGACGGCCGCCGTTGGCCATCCCACGCTGAGGCTGATCCGCGTCCGTATCGGCCGGTTCGGTCTGGGCGCCCTGCCGGCAGGCGCGTGGCGAGAGTTGAGCCAGCCGGAGCGGGACGCGGTCCTGGGCCGCCAACGCGGGGTGGCCTAGACCCCGGCTCGCAAGTATCCGGACGCAAGGAGCGAGGGTCGAGGGTCGGGTGTCGAGGGAACGAAGTGCCGACACTCGCCCCTCGACACTCGCCCCTCGACACTCGCCTCTTGGATGTCGCATGGCTCATGAACCGGGGTTCAATCGCTTTGCCCGGTGTCGCGTTTGGTCAGTTTGAGGCGGGCGACGCGCGTGCCGTCCATGGCTTCGACACGCAATTCGTAGGCGCCGGCGGCCAGCATGTCGCCGGTTTTGGGGAAGCCGCCGAGGCGACGGGTGACCCAGCCGCTGACGGTGTTGACGGTTTCCTGGCGGAGAGGTTGGCGGGTGAGTTCTTCCAATTCGTGAAGCGGGAGCGCGCCGGCGATTTCCCAGGTGGTTTCACTCGTGCGCACCAGGAGGGGTTTCTCCTGATCGAACTCATCCTGGATCTGACCGACCAGTTCCTCGAGGATGTTCTCGAGAGTCAGCAGGCCCACGGTGCCGCCGTATTCGTCCACAACGATGGCGAGGTGGGTTTTTCGTTCCAGGAGCAACTGGAGGAGTTTTTCCAGGCGGGCAGTTTCCGGGACATAGACCAGTTTGCGGGCGGCCGGGAGGAGGTCGGCGCCGGAGCGGGCCTTGAAGCGCATCGCGTAGAGGTCCTTGATGTGAACCAGGCCGAGGGACTTGTCCAGGTCGCCGCCTTCGCAGAGCGGGAAGCGGGAGTAGCGTGTTTTTTCGGCGACGTCGAGGCATTGGGCGATGCTGGCTTGGGTATCCAGGGAGACGATTTCCTGGCGGGGCCGCATGACCTGGCGGGCGAGGCGATGGCGCAGGTCCAGCGCGTTGAGCACCAGGTCGCGGCCCAGGGCGGTGCCCCCGGAGTATTTCTGGGCGGCGGTCAGGAGCAGGCGCAACTCTTCCTCGGAATGGACGCGCTTGGCCTCGGCGGCCGATTCAAGTCCCACCTGGCGGAGGAGCCATCGGGCGGTGACGTTGAGCAGCCAGTTCAGCGGATAAGAGGCCCGGTAAAACCATCTGAGCGGCTGGGCGATCCAGAGGGAAATCGGCAGGGCGTTTTGAATCGCGGCCCACTTGGGCGCCAGTTCTCCGGCGGAAATGTGCAGGAAGGTCAAAGCGAAGAACCCGACGGCGAAGGAGATGGAATGCCGCAGGGCCTCGGACTGGATGCGCAGCGAGAGCAGCAGGGGCGAGAGCAGGGAGGAGAAGACCGGCTGGCCGACCCAGCCCAAGCCGAGACTGGCCATGGTGATGCCGAGTTGGGTGGCGCCCAGGAACGAGTTGAGATTGCCGATGATGGCGCGGGCGATCCTGGCGCGGCGATTGCCTCGGTGGACCAGTTCATCGAGCTGCGTTTCACGGATCTTGACCAGGGCAAATTCCGCCGCGACAAAAAATCCGTTAAGCGCGATCAACCCCGCTACGAGGAGGATCTTGAGAACGATGCCGATGAGCGATTCGGATCCCATGATAACATGCCATCACAATTCAACTTCGCCGAACATGACTTTGAGCACATCGTGCAGGGTGATGATGCCGCTTTCGCGGCGGTCGCGTCCGAGGACAATGCACAGGCGCTGGCCGCTGCGCTGCATCCGGCGCAGGGCCACTTCCAGGCGCAGGTCCTCCTCGAGGTAAAGGGCCGGCCTGACGAAATCGCCGGCGGGTTTTGCCGTGTCCAGGCCGGCCTCGTAGAGGAGGCTGTGGCAAGGGAGCAGGCCCACGATTCGTTGGTTGCCCTCGCGCTCTTCGCGGACAGGCAGGCGGCTCAAGTTGTGTTGGCGGCAGAGCTGGAAGGCCTCGTTCAGGGGCGTGCGGGTGGTGACCGTGACGGCCTGGGCCAACGGTTTCATGGTCTGGCGCACGGTCAGTGCCTGGAGGTCGAGCACGTGGTTGATCATGAGGCGCTCTTCGGAGGTGAAGGCTTGGGCGGATTCCTGCATGACCAGGCGCAGTTCTTCGCGGTTGCCGAAAAGATAGCCGGTGAAGGCCTTGCCGCCGCGCCAGCGGAGCAGGACGCCCGATACCGATTCGACCAGGGCCACCAGGGGACGGAGCAGGAGGTGCATGACCCGAAAGGGCCTGGCCGTGAGGATGCAGAGCCGGTTCGGATCGGCGCGGAAGAGCATCTTGGGCAGCAGATCGAAGAATGCGTAGAACAGCAAAACGACGGGGGTAAAGAGGATGATAAAGACCAAGAGATGACGGGCCAGCGCCCGGTAGAGGATCGCCACCAGCCAGCCCAGGATGAGGAAGTTGGCCAGGGTGTTGCCCACCAGGATGGTCCAGAGAAAATTCTCGGGGTTTTCCAGATAATGGTGGAGGACCTTGGCGGAGGGCAACCCGGCGCGCATCCGCTGGCGAATGCGCAATCGGCTCAGAGCGAACACCCCCGCCTCCATGCCCGAGAGGAGAAACGACACCGCCAGGCAGACGACGAAGACGATCCAGATGAGGGTGGCGCGGCCCATATCACTTAACCGTTTCCACAACCAGCTCCCGAACTCGCCGTTCATCGGCAGTTTTTGCGGTCAGGCGGAGGCCGCGAAAGTTGGCTCCATCGCCGGGGTTGGGGACGACGTCCAGCAAGCACATCAAGAGGCCGCCCATGGTTTCGACTTCGGGCACCTCGCCCAGGGACGGGTATTCGCGCCGGAAGTCATCGAGACGGAGGGCGCCGGCCACGCGCCAGCGGCCCGGGCCGAGTCTTTCCATGAGGAAGCCTTCACTTTCCACCTCGCTGCGGATGCGGCCGATGAGTTCCTCGAGGATGTCCTCGATGGTGACGATGCCGGCGGTGCCGCCGAATTCATTGAGCACGATTGCCAGGCCGCGTTGCTGGCGCTGGAAACTCTTCAGGAGTTGGAGCAGGTTCATGGTTTCGGGCACGAACGAAGGGAACTCGATGGCATCAGCCAGGTCGATTTGCGGGTCCAGCAGCAACGCGCGCGTGTTGAGAATGCCGACGATAGTGTCGGGTGTCTCATCGTAAATGGGCAGGCGGCGGTGTTTGATTTTGCGCGCGGCGGCGATCATCTCTTCGATGGACAGGTCGTCGGAAATAGCGGCCATTTGGGAGCGCGGCTTCATGACTTCGCCGGCGGTGCGGCGGTCCAGGCTGATGATCTGGAGGATGATTTCCTTTTCCGATTGGGCCAGGGCGCCTTGCTGATAAGCCAGCTCGAGCAACTCCTGATAATCGGCGTCGGTCAACCCGCTCTGGGGCTGGACGGTCTTTGGGGCCAGCGCCTTGAGGATGGCGGCATTGAGCTGCTGGCCGATGCGGCAGAGCGGCAGGCTCGAGGCGAGGAGCCACTGGAGCGGCCAAGCCACGCGCAGGGCCCAGAGCTCCGGCGCGCGCACCGCCATGGTCTTGGGCAACACCTCGCAGCCAAAGAGAATGAGGGCCAGCAACCCGGCAAGGGTGAGCGCAAAGGGCCAGCGGCCCGCCAGGGCCATCCACAAGGCGGGGGCGAGCATCGCGGCGCTGGCCAGGGTGTTGCCCAGCACCATGGCGGCCAGGAGATCCTGCGGCTTGGACAGGAGATGCAGGACGATGCCTCCGCGCCGGGGCGCCCGCGCCGCCAACTGCCGCCCCTGCCATTGACTCAGAGAAAAGAGGGACGTCTCCGCGAGCGCAAAAAAGAAACTGGCCCCGGCAAATATCACCACCACCACGGCCGCTATCAGTGCTGGCGCCATGCCCTCACGATGAAGGAGAATCGCCGGAAACGCAAAGCCGAAAGCTTTGCCGTTCATTTCCCGTTTGAAACAGGGCGTTTTTCAACAGGCTGGTGGGACTTCGGGACGACGGGCCGGGTTTTCATTACGGCCAGGGCTTTGGTGATCTCTTGCCGAACCCTTGGGTCTCTCTCTTTGGCCAATTGCGCTTCCAAGGGGCGGACACCCAGGCTGGAGCCGTAGTTCAACAGGGCCCACGCCAGGTTGTATCGCACTTCCACATCGGGGTCGGCAATGTGGCGAAGGACCAGTTCCTCCGCTCGCTTATGGGCCAGGAGTGACAGGCCGAACGCAGCGGCCTGCCTGAGGAAGACATCGCGGTCGTCGGCATAATGGGCCAGCACCTCCAACGCCCGGTCGCTGTGCCGGTAGAACCCGTGATGCATCAGGGTCCAGCAAACGACCTCTTTGCGAGGGTCGCGCAGCAGGGCGGACAGGGGTTGGAGGCTCTCCGGGCCGTAGGCCAGGAGCGCCTTGCCCAGCAAATAGGCGTCCAGATTCTGCGGCCGGGCGGGTTTGCCGATGTTCAGAATCGAGTTCGGCAGGCGCTCGAGCACGGCAGGGACGATTCGTGGGTCGTGCAAGCTCCCCAGGGCCATCCCAGCGCAGCCGCGGACAATGGGAACTTCGCGTTCCTCTTCGAACATCCGAAGCAGTTCCCCCCGCACAGGCGCCTCCGCGTGCGGTTGGGTTTGGGCTTCGGCGACGGCCTTGAGGCGTTCCGCAACGTTCCTGGACCGCAGGCGCCCGATGAGACGCCGGCTTTCCGAGGAGGGCCCGCACCCGGCCAAGAGCAGCACCAAGACGAAAAACCCTGCGAGGTGGAAAAGACGCTGTATCACTTGGCCTTCACGTCGCAGCAAGGCAAGAGGGCATTCCGCACTCCGCACTCCGCATTCCGCATTCGCATCACTTGGCCTTTACGTCGTAGCAAAGCAAGAGGTCCTGGTCGCGGAGGTAGAGTTTTGAGCCTGCGATGACCGGGTGAGGCCAGCTTCTTTCAGAACTGCGGCTGGGCTGGTTGAAACGGCCATGCTCGCGGTAGCCTTCGGGCGAGGCCTCAATGAGGGCAAGGGTGCCCTGATTATCTTCCTGGCGCAGATAGAGGCGGCCGTCGGCATAGACCAGAGAACCCTTTGGGAACTTCTTATCCTGCCACTTCGCCTCGCCGGTCTCGAAATCCTGGCAGGTCCAGCCCTTCCCTTCGGAATAGCCATAGAGACAATTGCCGACGCGGATGACGCCGCCGTGATGGTTGGCCATGACCTTGTTGGCATAGACTTGCTCGGCCGAGAATTGGCCATCGGCGGCGGTGATCTTGAAGAGGTTGCAGCCGGTGCCATAGCTGGAGCTGACATAGACCAGGCCGTCGCGACAAACCGGCGAAGGGATGATGGCAATGTTGCCCCGGCGGGGAGCGCGCCAGAGCAGCTTGCCGTCGGGAGCGGCGATGCCGGCCACACTTTGCCCGGTCAGTTGGACGTATTGGCGTACGCCGCCGATTTCAGCGATGGCCGGGGTCGAGTACTCCGGCCTGTCGGTGAACCCTTTGCTGCGCCAGAGCAGCGCGCCAGTCTGCTTGTTCAGGGCGACCATGGACCCGTCCGTTCCGCCCGGGGTGACCACCACGCGGTCGCCGTCCAGCAGGACCGATTCCGCGTATGCCCATCGCGGGCAGGTCCCGCCGAAGTCTTTCAGGTAGTCTTTGCGCCACAGTTCCTTGCCGTCGGCGGTGGCCAGGCAAACCATCTCACCATATTGGCTGACGGCATAGAGGCGGCCGTCATCGATGGTCGGGGTGGCGCGCGGCCCGTTGAACTTGGGCTCTCCATCTCCGCCTCCGGGGCCGGCTTTGCCGAGCTTGGCCGACCAGACCAACCGGCCACTGGCGGCATTGAGAGCCACGACGAAACTGGCATCGTCTTTGTCCCCGGCGGAATAGATGCGGCCTCCGACCACGGCGACGCTCGAGAAACCGGCGCCGAGGCCGGTGGCCTTCCAGACGAGGGGCGGCCCCCCTGCGGGCCAATCCTGGAGGAGGCCCGTTTCGGAGGAAATGTCATTGTTGTTCGGCCCGCGGAATTGCGGCCACTCACCTGGCGCCGCCAGTGCGAGGGCGCTCAGTGAAACCAGGAGTGAGGCGCCCAGGGCGCGAGTGCCAAAACGATCTTTTTTCATTCGCATAAAACTCGGGCGGCATGTTGCCGAAGCACCTGCCCATTTGCAAGGCCCAAGGGGCGGGCGGGCGGGGCGGGTATCTGGCTTGATTGCTGCGACAGGGCAGAAACGCCACTGGGCGAACAGCACCTGCTGGGAACACGGCATTCTCATTAACCCCCTTTCCCATCGGTCCAGGAACGGCTGCCACGCACCAACACTGGTATCTCGGGTATTCTAGTCCGTGGACTGCAAATCCTCCCCCAGCCAGAATGTCCGCCAGTGCGCACAAAATCGGTAGAGCTACGTGAGCTTGGGCGCCGCATTCGAGCAGCGCGCACGGGGCTTGGCTTTAGCCAGGAGGACCTTGCTTTTGAAAGCCACATAGACCGGAGCTATATCGGCGGTGTTGAGCGTGGGGAGCGGAACGTCACTTTCAGAGTTTTGTGCAGGATCGCCATGGCTTTACGGTGTGACGTCGCGCGGCTCACGAAAGACCTGCCTTCCAGACCAGGATGAAGGTCGTGAGAACAGTCGTGGTGTTTGACCAAAGTGGCCTCATCCAGAGCGAGCCGTGGGCTCTCATGCACCAGGCCTATACCCGCGCGGTGCAGAAGATTGTTCACCCTGAAGGAAATGAACGGTTTGTGCTCCGCAGGAAGATCCCCAGAATGGACGCCCGCGGAAATCCGTCGAAGCAGTGGGTCAGAAACGGCGTCGTGCCCATAAAACGGCAGTTTCTGGCGAACCTGACGGAGGCTGGTTGGCGCGCCGAAGCGCCGGCGCGATTGGACAGGGAGATACTTGCGGAGGCAGAACCGACCGCGAAAACTGCGTTGCGGGATTACCCATCGAAGCGGGTCATCACCCTCGACGACGCGAGCTGGAGCCAAGTGTTCAGAGAGGGCCTCGGCGACTTCGATTTCTATTCCGAGTCCGCCAGCGGACTGAGGTAAGTAATCGAATGGGAGACGGGGAACATCTCCTCGAGTCATCGGTCCTTGAACAAGCTGTGTCTGGTCATGCTGGCGGGGTTGATCGATATCGGCGTCGTGGTTCTGCCAAGCCGGCAACTTTACCCGCATCTTACGGACCGCATCGGAAACTGGGAGGAACTGTGCCCGTACCTGGCTTTGTGGCATCACTTCGGCCGGGGCGTGAAGCGGGGGCTGCTGGCGCTGACCGTGGTCGAGCACGATGAGCTCACGGACGATCCGTCGGTGCCATTCGTTTCGCAGGGGGTCGATGGACGGAGCGCGGAAGGCGCGGCCAAGCTATTGTAAGGCGAGCGACTGTTGACCCTCCCTGTCTGGGTGTGGCTGTATCTGGTAACGGTCCGTCGTGTGCCCGTTTTTTCGCCGAAGCTGGAGGGCGTCCCTCCTGAAAAGCACATTTTTCTCAAGCGCAATTTTCTCCAGGTGCTTCCTGTCTTCATCCATGTTCCGCAGGCGTGCCACGGCGTCCGAACAGGTCAGTTCAATTCCCAACCAGCGGCGTCGCAGGGCTTCCGCGACGACAAGGGCGGTCCCTGAGCCGCAGAACGGATCGACAACTAGGGAACCGGGGTCGCTGGCCATCGCGATCACGCGATCCAGCAGTTTAAGGGAAAGCTCGTTCGCCTCTCGCCGCTTGTATTTGGAGTGCCGGACGGGCGGGATGCCGTCCCAAATATCGGCAAGGTTTACCCCGCGGGGATTCATTTTGTTCTTATAGCCTCCGTAATCCCGCTTTTCGCCGCCGCAGTGCCGACAGGTCTCGATGGGAACGCGGTCAGGATGAAAGGCGGCCGGTTTGGAGCCTTTGACAAAGTACAGGAGGGAATAATGCGACGGATACAAGCGGCCCTGGATCGGCAGCCTGTAAGTCATGTTGATGGCGACCCAGTGACGAAAGGTCAACCGGTTGGCAAGAAACTCACCCAATCGGAGATTCCACTTGGGGAGGTTATAGAGGAAAAACGCTCCCCCAGGTTTCAGTATCCTGATGGCCTCGCTAATCCAACGCCTGCTCCAATCGAGGTACTCCTCCTCATTCAACGTGTCGTTGATCTTCGAAGAGTACGCCTTGCCGAGATTGAAGGGGGGATCGGCAAAAAGCAGGTCCACGGACCCAGCCTCCAGCAAGGGCATGATCGCCACGCAATCACCCTCATAAAGCTGTCCGACGTCGGTTCGAAGTAACGGTTCCAGCGCCACAATGCAAGCTTAGTTCACCGGTCAGGGGGGGCAAGGTGAAACGCGAGGTTGACAAGCGGCGTCGAAAGGCAAGACTTGTGCCCATGCGGCGGCCAGAAGCGACCCCCCCAAGGCCTCGAGGTGAACCAGCGGTGCCGGTCCCAGCGACCAGCGGGCGTCCGAAGCTGGTCGCCGAAGTACTTCAACGGGGATTCACGCACAAAGTCTTTCCGGGCCACCTGCAGCTTATGCCCCAGATGCACGAGCTTTACGAGATGGAACTGGCTTCGGCGGAGGCTGCGCTGATGCCGGACGAGGACTTGGTGAGGAACGCCGGCTATTTTGCCCGCGTGGGGACGCAATGGACCCGTCATTTTCTGATTTGCAGCGGCGAGCCTTTGCGACTGCCGAAGCATTCCTCGTCTCAGTTACGTTCCTTTTTCCAGAACAACCAGTTCCGCACTGGCTACGCCACGCATGGTCTCTTTCCTTACCGTGGCAAGTTTCATCCCCAAATGATCAAAGGGCTCCTCAATGCGATGGGCCTTCGCCCCGGCGACACCGTGGTGGACCCTATGATGGGTTCGGGCACCGTGCTCATCGAGGCAAAGCTAATGGGGATCAAGTCCATCGGATTGGACGCGAGCCCGTTCTGCCGCTTCATGGCGCAGGTAATGGCTGAATGCTCGAGGGTCTTGCGGCCGGGGCGACTTTGCACGGTCGTCGTCGGGACCAACAACAACCAGCTCAGCAAGATTCTGGGCACCTCACCGGAGGACGTCACGGGAATTGACGAGTTAATCGCGGACTGGGCAAGCGGCTGCGGATTGCACCAGGTACGCAAACTCAGCCGCCAAATCAGGGGAATGTCCAACACGATGCGCACTGAGTACATCGTGTTTTTCCAGAGACGGTAGACCTCGTCGTTGGCTCAAACGAAGAGATCCGGCCTGGAGGGGCCCGGGCGTTCCGGCTTCTCGGAGCCGACGACACGGCGCACCGGGAGCGCGGCGTCATCGCCGAACTTGCGGCTGCTCATTCGCGCGCGCAAGTACTCTAGAAATCCGAGCATTGCACGAGTTGACCGCGACGGGCTAACGGAAAAAGTGTGGGTTCCCAGTTTTTCTCTTGAGCGGGTTCAATGCGCTGCTGCTCGAGGAGTCCGCTCCACGACGCAGGTTACATTGCAGCCGTGTGTCCCTGGGAGGGGCGGCGGCCTTGGGGGCGGGGGTGTTCTACGGGCCCTCACCCCTGCCCCTCTGCCATCGGATGGGAGAGGGGGAGGAATATTGTGGGGGCGGTAACCCAGGGCGGCGCTCGTTCCTCGCTTGCCCTGGCCTGGTATGCGTCACCCTTTCAGGGTTTGGGGGGCAGTCATGTCTCCTTCGTTCTGTGCTCGGGTCCGAGGAGGGCCCAGGCGAGCACAAGTCCGGCAATCGCGGTGCAGGTCCAGCCAAAGAGGTCTCCGTGGCGGTTATAGAATGTGGGGGTGTGTGTTTGGCCCGGCGGAGGCAGGGGCAGATCGAGGGTGATGAAGCCGGATCCATAAATGCTGCCTGAGGGGTCGCGGAAGATTTGGCGGATGCGCCCCTGGGGATCGATGAGGCAAGTGAGGCCGTTATTGGTGCAACGGATGAGGGGCACGCCGTTTTCAACGGCGCGAAACAGGCCGGAGGCGGCCTGCTGCCACTGCGCGGCGCTGCGGCCGAACCAGCCGTCGTTGGTCAGGTTCACCAGGAAATCGGTGTCGGCCTGGACATCGCCGCGGCCAATCTGGGGGAAGACGTCTTCAAAGCAAATGAGGGGCGAGACCGTCGCATCCAGGTCGTCCAGGTGAAACTGCGCGGCCCGGTCGCCGGGCGTATAGCCGCCCTGGATGGGGGTGAACCATTTCAAAAAGGGAAGCCAGCGCGCCAAGGGGATGTACTCCCCGAAAATGACCAGGCTCCGCTTTCGATACTGGTCTGCGAGCTTGCCGTCGCGGTCGATGAGAAAGCTGCAGTTGTAAAAGTCCCCGTCTCCTGCCCGGGTGGCGTTCTCATGGGGTTTGAAATCGTCGGCGTCGACAATCATCCAGATGCGATGCCGGCGGGCCAGGCCGAGGACCGCCCGGGCGGTGGCTTCGTCGTAGCGGAGCAACTCGGGTATGGCCGATTCGGGCAAGATAAGCAAATCGGTGCGGTTGATCAGGGCCGCTTCACAGAGCCGGAGCACGCCCTGAAATCGCTCGACGTTCTTGTCGGAGTTCCAGATCAGCGTCTGGGGGATGCTGGGCTGGACGAGGGTGACCTCGAGAGTCCGGGCCGGGGGCGGGGCCTGCCGGATTTGGCGGAAGCCCAAGTTGAAGGCCAGCGCGACGACGAGGGTGGGCAGGAAGATCTCGGCAACCCACCAAGACCTGGGAACGGGCCGTTGGATGATCGTCAGCCCCGCCGACAAGAACGAGAGCGAGGACCACACGACCAGGAACGAAACGCCGTACACTCCTGTGACGGAGGCGATTTGGATGAGCGGCACCAATTGGTACTGCGAGACGCCCAGCGGGCCCCAGGGAAAGCCGCCCAAAAACCGGGCCATGATCATCTCGAGCGCCACCCAAACTGCCGCTCCGCAAAGCGCCCAGACTGTCCGCCCGCTCCAGGTCCCCGATAGGACCGGGGAAGTCGGGCGGCCGAAGGCCGAAGGCCGAAGCCCCGAAACCCGAAGGAAATCCGAAATCCGAAATCCGAAATCCGCATCCGGTCCCTCATTCGGTGAGGTCGTTGCCTGACACAGAAGCGGCTGTGGCCTCAGTATTGAGTGCAGGGCCAAGGCCCGAGAGCTTTGCGATCCCGGCTTTCGGATTTCGGCCTTCGGATTTCGGATTTCCTTCGGGTTTCGGCCTTCGGATTTCGGATTTCCCTCCGGACTTCGACCTTCTTCCTTCGACCTTCGGACTTCCAGCATCACCCATACCCAGGCAGCGGGAAAGAGGGCCAGGTAGCCGCTCAAGCCCAGCCAGGCGGCAGCCGGGCCGATGGGGATTTCATGCCAGCGATAGGGGATGAGGAGCAACCAATAGAGCGAGACGAGATAATGAGTCAGGCCGGCCACGTAGCCGATGCGGAAGGCTTCGCCGCCGGGTTTGCCCAGGGCGGCGGCCAGCATCAGGGCCGGGGCAACCCACGCCAGGCCGGCGATGCCGAGCTTCGGAAAGGCGGCGGCGAGGCAGAGCCCCGCCAGGACTGCCGGCGGGTATCGGCTGCCCAGCAAAGAGCTGGCCCAGAGCCTTGTCACGCCCACAGCTTGCCTGAAAAGGGGCGAGTGTCGAGGGGCGAGTGTCGAGGGGGGGGCGGCTCTTTGTTCCCTCGACACCCGACCCTCGACGCTCGCCCCTTGGGTTCAAGCTTCTACCGCCTTTGCTTTCGAAGGGCCCTCAGGGCCCGGTAGCCGACCAGGCTGCGGCGCTGTTCGTCCCAGAGGCGGAAGGTAAAGGATTTGAAGCTGGAGAACAGGGTGACGGGCTTGACGGTCTGGAAGAGGGGTTCGGCCCGGTGACACTTCTCGAGATTATAGTTGGGGATGCGCGGGCTCAGGTGGTGGATGTGATGGAAGCCGATGTTGCCCGAGAACCACTGGAGGACCTTGGGCAGTTTGTAGAATGAACTTCCTTTCAAAGCGGCGGTGCTGTAGTCCCAGTTGGCGTTGCGTTCCCAATAAACTCCGTCGAACTGGTGCTGGACGTAGAACAACCATATCCCCGCCGAGCCGGCCACCATGACGACGAGCAACTGGAGCAGCAAATAGGCCTTGAAACCGAAAACCCAACACAGCCCAGCGGCCATGAGGCCGGCCGCCAGATTGGTCCAGAAGACCGAGTTCTGCTCGCGCGCGCCGGCTTTGGCGGCGGCAAACCGCTGTTTGACGAGAAACAGGAAGAGGGGAGCCAGACCGAACAGAATGACGGGGTTTCGCGCGAGCCGATAGGCAAAGCGTTTCCACCGGGAGGCCTCGAGGTACTCCTGCACCGTGAGCGTCCACACGTCTCCGGTGCCGCGCCGGTCCAAGTCGCTCGAGGTGGCATGGTGAGCGGCGTGCTCCCAACGCCAATGAAAATAGGGCGTGAAGGTCAAGACGCCGGTAATGAAGCCCAGAACATGATTGGCCCTGGCGGAGGCGAAGAACGAGCCGTGCCCGCAATCATGAAAGATGATGAAGACCCTGACCATGAATCCCCCTGCCAGCACGGCCAGCGGCAGGGCCAGCCACCATGAGACCGCCAGGCTCAGGTACATCAGCCACCAGAGCGCCGCATAAGGAACCAGGGTGTTGGCCACCTGCCACAGGCTGGGCCACACCGCGGCCTTCTGGTATTTGGCCACAATCTCTTTCCAGGCCGGGCAATGAGGATTTTGTCCGGAGTCGGACGGGGTCGAATCAACGCGCATGCAGAAAACTTTCGTCGTATTTCCAATCAACTGAAGATTTACCGGGTCTTGTGAAGGCCGACAGGATATCTAACAGCAATTCAATATGGCACGGATTTGGCGGCTGGCAACAGGAAAAATGAAGATTAAGATTAGGGCCTGTCACGACAGCTTTTTCAGAAGCCAAAGGAGGCCCTCGCGGACGGGGCGGCGGTGGGGGGAGCCGCTCTTTTGGGCGGCCAGGCGATCATAGTTGGCCAGGAACCAGTCATAGCTCTGGCGGAACATCTGGTCGTTGGAGAAACGGGGTTTCCAGCCCATGGCCAGGAGTTTGGTGACATCGAAATAGAACGGTTTGTGATAGGTCAGATAATGCCAGGGGGCCAAGGGGCTGAGGCCGAGGAGGTCCAGGGCGCGCAAGGAGCGCATGGTCAGGACGGGCGGGAGAGACTTCACCTTGGAGGGAGAGCCGGCGTAAGCGATGAGGTTCTGGAGGGCCTGCCGCACGGAGCCGAACCGCTCGGCGCCGACGTTGTAGGCGCCGGGTTGGCCATGGTCCAGGGCCAGGAGGTAGGCATCCATCAGGTCCGACGCGTGGACGAACTGGAACAGGCCGTCGCCGGGGCCGATGACGTAGACATTGCGGCCGTCGCGAATCCAATCGAAGAGGATTTGGAAGATGCCCAGGCGGCCCTCGCCGAGGATGGTCCGGGGCCGAATGACAATCAGGGGCAGACCGGCTTGCTCGCAGACCTGGCGGACCGCCATCTCGCCGGCAAGCTTGGCGCGCCCATAGACCTCCGCCGGGCGCAAAGGCGCAGCCTCGGTGATGGGACAGTGCCCAGGGACGCCGAAGATGGCCGAGGAACTCATGTGAATGAAAGCCCGGACGCCGGCGCGCGCGGCAGCCTGGGCGGCGATGCGGCTGCCTTCCACGTTGACCTCCCAGAATCTGTGTCCGGACTTGGTCAACGGCACCAGGGCGGCGTTGTGGTGGACGACTTCCACGCCGCGCATGGCCTCGAACACCCCTTGGCGGTCGCGAATGTCGCACGGGATGAACTGGATCTCGCGGGGCCGGGTCCGGTCTTCCCAGAGGTCCAGGACCTTGACCCGCTCGCCGCGCTCGAGCAACCGGCGGGCGATGAGGTTGCCCAGGAAACCCGAGCCGCCGGTAACCAGATGGGAACGAGGAGCGCCTGCATTGGGCTGCATGAATAGGTCTATAGTCCAAGCAACGACCACCCCGCAAGGTTTCGTTGGCCGGGGCCTCAAATCTCCAATCCATGCCCGAGGCACCAGGCCAGGGATCGCCTCATGCCTTCTTCCAGCTCGATGGCGGGACGGTAACCCAGCTCTCTCTCCGCTTTGGCGATGGAGCAGGCGATGGTCTTGTTCATCTCGGACAGAACATGGATCTTCTGGTGGTAAAGACCAGCCGTCTGGATTGCGGCGTCCAGAACGGAGGCGATGGAAGCGGCGAGTCCTGGGAGGCGGAGGCGTTTGTGGGCGCAGGGCCGGCCAAACTCGGTTTCGAGCAACCGCTCGACGGTATCGATGATTTCGTTCACCGAGTAAGGCCGCCGGTCGGCGAGCCAGTAGGTCTGGCCGTTGGCGCACGGGGTCATCGCGGCCAGGAGCAGGCCCTGGCAGAGATTGTCGATGTAGCTCAGCGAGCGCAGGTTGAGGCCGGAGCCCACAATGGGGGCCTTGCCGGCGCGAATCATGCGGAAAAAGAGGGTCTGGCGCGGGGGCTGGTTGGGGCCGTAGAACCAGGGTGGGCGGACCAGGACGGTCTCGAGCCCGCCTCGCTGCTGGCGTTCATGGACGGCGAGCTCCATCTGCATCTTCGAGCGGCCATAGTTCAGGAAGGGACGATAAGGGGACAACTCATCGAACAGGTGGTCGGGGTGTGGGTTGCAGCCGCAGGGGGAGTTGGAGGAGACCACGACGGCGCGCGTGACGCCGGCCTGGACTGCGGCATCGAGCAGTTGGACGGCGCCCCGGACATTGACGCTGTAGAGGTCGGCGATGCGGCGCGGGTGGATGAGACCCGCGGTGTGGAAGAGGAGGGCGCCCTTTGCGCCCTGGCAGAAGCGGTCGCAGTCGGCCGGGTCTCGGAGGTCGCCGGTGATGATCTCGATGCGGTGCGGCAGCCGGGCCAGCGCGGAGGCGTCCTGGCCGGGCAGGATCAGGCAGCGGATGCGCGCATCGCGGCATGGTTCCTTGAGCGCGTCACAGTCCGGCAGCCCGCCAACCAAGGCTTCGACCAGGCGCGACCCCAGCCAGCCCAGCGCGCCGGTGACCAGGATTTGATTGGTTGGGTCGCGTGGCATTGGACCTGGAACAAGCAATTTAACCGCAGGGAAGCAACGGGTTCATGAGCTGCCGTTTTTAGGTTGGATCATCAGGCGATAGGAAGCAGGCGCACACGGATTCGACTCTGCTGCACCGAAAGCATGGCACCTGTCTCCAAATCGGGCGCGCACTGCTGAATGACATCCTGCAGCACGCGGCAGAGCGCCTCTGTTCTCAGTCCTTCAATGCGAATTCGGATAACGGAGGGTTTGGCAGCCCGCGACAGTGCCAGGAGCGAATGAAAATCCGCGTCCAAAGTGACTACAACGCGGCCTTCCAGCGAAGCTCGGCGCAGAATCTCCTCGTCAGCGCCCTCAGCCAGGCCGATTTCGGCCGTGTGGACCACGTCAAACCCCGCTTGGCGCAAGAGGGCCGCGGTCGAGCGTGGCGTTCCTTGGTCGAGCAGCAGCCTCATTGGACCGCGAGGTCAATAATCTTGTCGTCCAGGTTCGCGGCAGCATAGGCCAGTGCCTCCCGAACGTCCTCTTCTTCGAGTTCGGGGTACTCACGGTTCAGGTCCTTCCGGTCGGGGTAAGCCGCGACAGCTTCCACAACCCGGCGCACTGTTAAACGGAGATTGCGGATGCAGGGCTGTCCGTTCATCCGCCGTGGGTCGCAGGTAATGCGCGTGAAAACCATAACGCTTCTTTAGCCGCAACCCGCCCCTGGCGCAACCAGATTCCGTCGTCAGCCCAGGAAATGAATTACGTTTCGACGGGCCAGGGCCATGATCGAGCCTTGCGGGTTGACACCTGGGGCCGTGCACAAGAGGCTGGCATCGTTGACGAAGAGGTGGTCGAACCCGTGAACGCGGCCGAATGAATCGGTGGCGCAGACGTGTTGATCTTCGCCCATAGGACACGAGGAGAAGAGATGGACTGTCATGAGGCGGGCCAGGCCGTTGGGGAGCATCTCGGGCAATTGGCGGAGGTCGTCGCGCGAGAGCAGGCGCGGGCCGCCGGCCAGGCCCGGATAGAGGGCGAGGGCGCCGGCGGCGAAGAGGACCTCGGCCAGTTTTCCAAGGCCCTCGGCCAGGTGGCGGCGGTCTGGTTCGCCGAGTTGGTAGCGGACGAGCGGGTCGCCGAACATCGGCAGGGGCCGCACGGTGCCGCGCCCCTGGCCCGCGAGCATTGCATAATAGTTGGCCATGCAGGTCCAGTCGTGGCGGACTTCGGAGGCCCAGGAGGGGTGGTCGATCATGCCCAGGGCCAGGTAGGGAGGCGAGCTGATCGAGCAGCCGAAACTGAGCCGGGGCGCAAATTCCTTGACCTGATGCGCCGGCACGCCCATGTCTGCGGCGTTGACCGGGTCAGGGAAACGGGCAACGATCTTGACCGTGGGGTGCATTTGGAGGGCATTGCCTATGTTGCGGGTGATGCCGCTGCGGCGGAGGAGGGCCGGGGTCTGCAGGGCGCCGCCGCACAAGAACACGGTTTCCGCCTCGATGCGCAACGCCCCCGCGGAGGCGTGGCTGCCCTGGAGGAGCCACTTGCCGGCCTGCCGCCGCAGGCGCTGGATGCGGGTTTGGGGCAGGAGCTTGCCCCCGGCCTGGAGCAGGCGCGGCACGAAGGTCCGGGTCATGGACTGGCGCTGGCCGCCGGCCGCGTTGCCGGGGCCGTAGCGGAACCAGCGGGGCACCTCGAGCGACTTCCAGCCCAGCCTGGATGCGCCCTGGTGGAGCTTGAGCGAAGCCGCCTGGGCTGCTCCCGGCAAAAGGGACACCGAGAGTTCGCGTTCGCAGGCCTCGAAATGCGGGCGCAGGTCGGCCTCGGTGAGAGCGGAGACCTTGAATTGGCGCCGCCACAACTCGAGAATTTCCGGGGGCGCACGGTGATAGAGGCCGCTGTTGATCTCGCTGCCGCCGCCGACGCAACAGCCCTCGACGTAGGCGACCTTGTTTCTGCCCATCGCGACGGTCTGCCCGCCGTTGCGGTATTTGCGGAGCATCTCCTCTTTCGAGAAAGGCGGGCAGGATTCCAAAGGGCAAAAAGGGCCCTCCTCGATGAGCAGGACATCACGGCCCGCTTCCGCGAGAAGGCAGGCGGTGATGGCCCCGCCCGGCCCGGAGCCGACGACCGCGATGGCGCACCGCGATTCCCGCGCCGGGACCGAAATGACCCCCTCGGTCGGCATCGGGCCAGGCAACGCCCGGGGGCTGCCCTCAGTTCTGCACTCGACACTCGACACTCGACACTCGGTCAGCATCGGGGCAGGCAACGCCGGCGGGCCGCTCTCAGGGCCTTGGACCTGGCGGCTGTAAAGGGCGAGGACAGCCAGGCTTTCGTAGTAGCGCATCAAGTCGCGCTGAAAACCGAGCCGGGAGTTTTTCCAGGCTTCTGCCTGGCGCCGGCGGTTGGCCGGAGGCTGAGTATGAAAAGGCCCGCCGGTGAGAAGCAGGCCGGCGAGATCGAAGCCGAGGGTGGCGGCGCGCATGGGGGCGCGCAGATAATCGGGCAGCTTCGCCTGCTGGCAGAGAATGAACCGGGCAAGGTCGTTGTAAGGCGCCTGCAAATCGGCCCGCCCCGGCTCCGCGTGGGCCTGCGCGAACGAATACGCCAGGGCCGAGACAACGTCGTCGGTCTTCAAGAGCCCGGGCTCCTACAAGCTCCACCCGGGGCGGTAGTCGCGGCGGACGAACTT
>Ga0187857_10001501_pt1 | contig 23695 bp, 16 predicted proteins | sample June2016WEW_8_10_FD_132984 | JGI IMG/M metagenome (GOLD analysis project Ga0187857, IMG submission 132984) | Peatland microbial communities from SPRUCE experiment site at the Marcell Experimental Forest, Minnesota, USA - June2016WEW_8_100 | ecosystem: Environmental > Terrestrial > Soil >... | reverse complement strand
GAAGGAAGACCCACGCTGTCAAATAAAATGGGTGCAGCGCCCGCGCTCGGTTGAACGCGCGCGCCAACAGAGCGAAATCAGCTTCGATCAGTTTTGCGCGGCGTTTCAGCAGGCGCACAGTAAGGAAGAAATACCGATTCGAAAGAAAAGGACGCCGGAGCTTCGACACGGCGCTAGAATACGCCACGGCGGGTAGTGTCTGAAATGTGCGTTGAGGGTCTTGGAGCAAGCTGGACACGGTTGGACTGGGGCGGATGTGACCGGATTTCAGTCCTAAATCATGATTTTGTAGGGAACGTTTCCGGCCCTTAGGGGCTCGGCAAAAATGACCCCCGATCGCTCGCCAGATTTGACCCGACCCAACGATTTGACAATCGTGGTATAGAGATGTCTGCGGCCACGGTCGGAACCGCGACACAGAAAGTCCCAACACCGCCCACCTCTCGAAATAGCCCGGCTGGTTCCTTTGGGTTTCGATTCTGGGGACGAGTTGCGAGATTTGGCGGAACCTGGCTGACTGCCCGCTAGTAATATCCGAAATGCCGTTTCTGCTAATCAAGCTCGATGACCAGTTGGGAGTATTCGCGGAACTCGGTGACCAGCGTGCCGAGGCGATCGGCATTCAGATAGCGGGCGTCGCAGTGCGGAGCCTCTTCCTCGATTTGATGCCCGTTCCGCAGGCTCAGGTGGTTTCGATCGATACCCGCGGGTGATTCGTTCGAATGCCCGGACGAACCTAAGCAAGCTTGTGGTTCGCTCTCATTCGATAATCCCGCCGCACCGTCGATTACGATTGTGCCCGGATGGTTCATCAAGGCCTCGCCCGCCGCGATCAACGCTTTCGCCCAGATTTGAATGTTGTCTCTGCGCTCGGTGAGCGCTTTTTTTGCTTCTTCGTACTCAAAAAGAATTTTCGCTTTTGCCGCTTGGTCTGGTGTGAGATCCATGATTGACGCTACAAGGTGACAGCAGATCGACACAAAAACCCCGAAGCTACCAGCTCCAGAAGTATACAGCTATTCAATACTGAAACTCGCCGTACGCACTGTCGTCGTCCTTCCGGCCGAGTCGGAAGCCTGAACCTCCAGACGATAGGCGCCCCTGGCCATCTTGTCCGTGGCGATCTGACGCGCGATCGGAATTGCCCACTTGCCGGGCTGCTCGAAGGGAGCGGCGTCCACCGCGAAGTCGTCCCGAAGCTGGCCGGTCGTCGCGTCCACGATTTTGATGTGCGCCTGGACTGCCGTAGCAGGGGCCGCGACGAGCAAAGGCTCGTAGATTTCGAAGTAAGGAATCAACGGGTCGCCCGCCTTGAATCGCGTGTCTCCGGTGGGCGTTACCTGAGTGCCTTTGCTGACAAGAGGGATATACTGCGGCGCGAAATTCGCCGCCGCGGCTTCAACCGCTGCCACGTGCGCGTCCCTGAACCGGTTGCAGAGCAGGACGGAGCTCAGTGCGAGTGTCTTTCCGTCGTAGGTGTCAACAGCAAGAGGCGCTTCAGCTCGACCGAACTTTTCACCGTCGCTAAGCACGACGCGAAAACGGTAGGCGCCCGGCGGCAGCTCCACCTGCGTTTCGTAATGGGTCGGAATGTTTTCAATATCGTGGAGGCTAAGAAGTTTCAGCGCAAGCTGGTTGCCCCAGTTGGTAGGACTGTTTGGGTCGTTAGGGTTGGTAAAGCTGTTAGGGTCTATGAACCGCCCACCATACCCCTGCGCGTATACTGATGAGGCTCCGGAACAACAAGCAAAATCACTAAACCGCGTCGCAAGGCTTCCGTCCGTTTTGTAAAGCACCCCTAAAACGCCGATGCTAGCGTGCAGGATCCAATCAGAGCCCCATTGCCGGTGCAAGGCTTCCCAGGGGAACTCAAGGGCGATCTCCGCGCGGGCTTTCCCGTCGTCGGCAAGGAAAAACCCAGCCTGTAGGGAGAGGGAAATCTTTGGATCTTCTTGGGAATCCAGGTCCTGTTCCATTTGGCCGCCGAATTTGCTCCCGTTCAGTGCGTCGGACGGCGATTGTTCGGTGCAGTACTCATCGTCCCCCTTGACCAGAGAGTTGCGACGGTCCACCTTGACTTTGACTTTATGGCAGCCTGGCTTCTCGGCCTCGGACGGAACAAAGGCGATATTGTAGATGTACCGTTCCTGTTCGAGTCCCTCGACCCCTGGCAGGTCAGTGGTGCTCCATCTGCCTGTCGGACCTTCGGAGTATTCGTCATGCCTGCCGAAATTGTCGCGAACATTGACGTCACCGCGGTCGGTCAACACCTTTTCTATCTTCTGTTCCTCACCATCAACGAGAACGTGGAAGTCCGTAGCAGTCAAGTTGTGGACCCAAGGCGTCAAGCAATCCGCAGGCAAAAACGGCTCACTCGCACCTAGCCTCTGGTATGCCGCGACAAGTGACAGTCCGCATTGCTTTTCCGCTACAGACATGTGGGCGGAGAGGCGTTTCTTATCTAATACCTCCACTCGCAGGACCGCAAGGTTGGACCTGACACGGATGAGACCTTGTAGCTGACCATCCTTGACGCGCGCGGAAGGCGCAGGTTGGCTCTGCGCAGCGGCGGGCAGCGCAGACATCAAGAGCGCGAGGATGGCCTCAACCGCAAGGGGCAACCGGCAAATCCAAGCCTTCCTGCCTCTCATATCCACTATCCACTGGCGCGATACTGTGCCACACGCCCACGCAACATAACGGTGGTTATGCGTCACTATACTACATCCCACCGGTCCGCCCTCGGTCAATTACATGGGGGGGGCGGCAGAATCGTCATTGAGGGCGGCGGGGGTTGTTTGTGCGTTTTGTACCAAGCAGGTAGCGCAGAGCAGGTAGCGCAGAGTTTCGGTTTGTGAAACTCTGCGGTACTTTCCGGGGCGGCGATGCGGCGTTATAATCGGACCCATGTCCCGCCTGCGGCGATTGGTTTTGTCGGACCGATTCTTCTTTATTACCTGTCGGGTCTACCGTCCCCGGCGAAAGCTGAATGAATCCGAATTCTCGATCTTGGCCGAGGTGGTGCGAGAACGGCGGAAAAAGCATCGGTTTCTCCTCACCGCCTGGGTGTTCCTGCCCGATCACTGGCACCCCATTATCTTTCCGCGTTCTCCGCTCACCATTTCACGGGTCATGGAATCCATCAAGGTCGCTGGGACGCGGCTGATTAACAACCCTCGCGGCCAGCGCGGTGTGCTGCTTCAGGGAAGATTTTTCGATCGCGCCTTGCGCACGGTGAAAGAATACAATGAGAAGGTGGCATATATCCATTGGAATCCGGTGAAGGCCGGCTTGGTGAAGCGGCGGGAAGATTGGAAATGGTCGAGCATCCACGATTACACGGGAAGCGTAAACGCGCCGGCGGGAAAGGGCAGCCCGATCCCCATTGATCGAATCATGATGCCGAGCGACGAGCGAACGCGCCTACGATCAACGCCCTTGCCGCCGGACAAGCAAAGAGCCGCAGAGTTTCAAAAAGCGAAACTCTGCGCTACCTGCTCCTTATCGAAAATGCCTCGGCCCGTCAGCATCCTGCGTTGCCCCACCCCTCTTGGGCCGAGGCATTTCCGATCAAGGCTAGCGACGACGCAGGATCTATTTTCTCGAACGCCCGGCCGTTGCGCGGGGACCAGGAACCTGGAATTGAGCAGGTCCGCTTCCCATGCCTACTTCCCTTGACCTGCCCAGTTTACAATCACCGTGATTGGAGGCGTGGTGACTTCGCCCAGCGGTGTCAGAACCAGAAAGCGCTGGCCGTCGGTCTCCGGCACGACTATGCCGCGAGCTTTGAAGAGCAACTGAGGCATCCCGATTTCGAGGGTACACTTGGCTGCCCCATGGACCGGGACCGTCGTCAATTGGTCCTCTCTGAGGTAATACAACTCCTTGCCGTCGCGCCGCCAGAACGGCAACCGCCCGCCTTCGGTTGACACGCGCAGGGCCGGGCCCGGTCCGGGGAACGGTCGCACAAAGATTTCTTCGCGGCCGGTTTCGTTCGAGCTATAGGCCACCCACTTGCCGTCCGGAGAGAATCGGCCGCCTCTTTCCTCAGCCGGAGTTTGAACCACTGGAAACGGCTTGCGGTCGGCGCCGTCGAGAGGGAGGGCCCACACGTCGCGCGCCGTTGTGGGACTTTGAATCGAATACAGAATGTACTTGCCGTCGGGGGACCAGTCGCTCAGGTTAATGGCCTCGTTCAAGGCGAGCACGACTTCGCCCGGACTGCTGCTACCGACGACCATCGAATAAATGTTGAGAATGCCGGTGCGTTCGCCATTGAACGCGATCCGCTTTCCATCGGGCGACCAGCGTGCGTTGCCGCTTCTCTCGGAGGTCAGGGGAGTGAGCGTGCCGCGAGCCATGTCCATCAAAAGAACGTCGGGTCTGCCCACCTCGCCGCGCGCAGTGTTGATCGCGAGCGTCTGTCCGTCGGGCGAGAGATCTCCTCCACGCACACCGGCAAGGGGGTCTCCTACTGTCCCGTCCGGTCTTCCGGTGCGGTCAAGCCAGGTCACCTGCCGCTTGACCGTTACATCAGGACGGAAGGCGATAATGCCCGTGTCTGAGGCCGCCACCCGTCTTCGATAGATCCGATCCTCGGACACGCCGGAAGCCACAGCCACCGGCTCACCCGTGAGCTTCATCTGATCCAGATCGAATCGTTGCGCATACACCACGCTTTCGCGCACCAAGAAAATGTGATCGGGCGGTACAAAGGTCACGGGGCCGTCGGCAACGCAGACCCGATGGTAGTCCTGGTTGTCCAGCGATCCGACATATTCCCCCTCTGCGTCGGGGGAACCGACGATCCAGAACAAGAAATGGCGCCCGTCAGGCAGGAACTGGGGAAAACGATGGCTGGCCTCCTGGGGAGTCCGCAGCCGGGTGACCTGCACCGGCTGTCCACCAGTTGCAGGAATCCGATACAAAGGCCCGTTGCCACCAGGAGCAAACAGGATGGTGCCCTCGCGATTCCACGAGGCGCCGCGCTCAGTAGGAGCATCGGCCAGCGTCTGTACCGCTCCCGTCGCCAGGTCGACTCGCTTGAGTTTCTCATTCACGACGAATCCGATCGACTTGCTGTCGGGAGACCAGAACGTTCCGCCTCCTGACTCCGTTCCGGGCAGCGGTTTTGCTACCTCGGAAGCGAGAGGACGCAGCAAGAGCGGATCGCCATCACTGGCCCCACTGGACACAAGCTGCCGGCCGTCAGGCGAGAGCGTCACGTCGCTGGTGCTGCCGGCCGTGACGATTTGGAGGCGCAACTCGCCCGTCTGCCCGGCGCTGGTGTGCCAGCGGTGCGCAGCGACAGTCGCCAACGCGGCGAGGACGGCGACGGCTGCAATCGTCCACGGCAGCACACGCCGCCAGGCGGGCCAGCGCGAGCGGACTGTCGAAGGGATAATCGTCGCGCTCGTCGACCCCGACAGAGCTTCCAACGCAAACGCGAGGTCTTTCGCCGACTGAAAGCGCAGCTCGGGACGCTTCTCCAGGCAGTGCTCCACCACCCGCGCCAGCGATGGCACAATATTCTTCCCCAGCGCCATTAATTCCGACGGCTCTTCCTTCAGGATCGCCGTCATCGTTTCCGCCGTCGTATCCCGCTGAAACGCCCGCTGCCCAGCTAGCATTTCGTACAAGATCGTTCCAAATGAGAAAATGTCCGTCCGGTGATCCGCCGCCTCCCCGCGCACCTGCTCCGGCGACATGTACCCCACTGTCCCCATCACTTTGCCCGGCTCCGTACCGATCGAGACGGTCCCTGCTTGCGTCCCCATGCCGCCCGAATCTTCCGGACGCGTCAGCTTGGCCAGCCCAAAGTCGAGAATCTTCACGCGATCCTCGCGCGTGATGAACAGATTCTCCGGCTTCAGGTCGCGATGCACGATCCCTTTCTCGTGCGCCGCTGCCAAGCCACGCGCTATCTGGACCGCGTACTCAATCGCCTTGCGCTGTCCGAGCGCCCCGGAGCGCAACCGCTCCCCAAGCGTCTCGCCCTCCAACAATTCGGAGACCACGTAGGGCGATTCTTCCGACTGCCCGATGTCGAATATGGCAAGGATGTTGGGATGGTTCAGAGCGCTCGTGGCTCGCGCTTCTTGCTCGAAGCGATGGAGGCGCTCCGGGTCTTTGGAGAATGAAGCAGGCAGGACTTTCACCGCCACATCGCGCCCCAGACGCGTATCGCGCGCGCGATACACCTCGCCCATCCCGCCTGCGCCGAGCGGCGAGAGAATTTCGTACGGACCGAGTTGGGTTCCCGCAATCAGACTCATTGCTTCTTCAACAACGCCGTCCAGTTTGTGACCAGAGTGATCGGTTGCGCGCTCGATTGCGCCGGCTGAGTGAGAACGACGAACTTGTTCCCATCGGGCGCCACGTCATAAGCCGCGACGGAATTTATCCTATAAGCCGCGACGGAATTCGTCCGAAACAAGGTCCGGGGGTTGCCGACTTCCAGCGAGCCGCTTTTCTCTCGAACTTCCACCGCCATGAGCTCGTCCGCGGGGGAGACATAAAACAGTTCCTTCCCGTCCCGACGCCAGCGCGGGTTCCCCCCTCCCCCGGTAGAAACTTGCCATTTCCCGTTCCCCTGCGGAAACGGCACCACATACACCTCGAACTTGCCCGACTCGTCCGAAACATAGGCCAGCCATCGGTCATCCGGCGAAAAGGATGCTTGGGCCTCGTTAAACGGGCTCGCCAGGAACGGGAAGGGTTTCTTATCCCCGAACAGCGGCAGGATCCAGATGTCCGATCCATTTTTCCCTTGCGGGCTGTCGCGCATATAGGCGAGGTAACGCCCGTCACCCGACCAATCGTCAACGAACTTGCGCGCATTGTCCTGGACCAAAGGTTGGGCAGTCCCGGTTCCATTCGTCGGCTTGACGTAAATGTCAAACTGACCGCTGCGCATGGAAGAGAAGGCGATTTTCGTTCCATCCGGCGACCATGCGGGGGACATGTCCTCCGCAGGGTTGAATGTAAACCGCGTGCGCACACCACGAGCCAGGTCCAGCAGCCAGAGATCGACGTTCTTGCCCGCCGGCGCCACTTCGGCCAAAGTCTCGCCATCCGGCGAGAGCCGCAGGTCTTGGATGGTGCCCGGCTCGCCAACCTCCCCCAGTTGTTTTCCGCCGGCATCCAACCAGGCCACCTGTTCCCGATCCTGCCCACCCAGCTCGTACACCAGATCGCCGTACTGAGAGACGGAGAAATGACCGAGGCGGTAGTCCCTGGGGTTCGCAACCTCCTCGGCGACGGGGACCGCTTCGCCCGTCAGCTCCAAGCGGCGCGTGTCGATAGGCTGCGCCACCAGGGTCGCGCCCTTTAAGAAAAGCAGAAATCCGGGCGGCGCATAAAGCGCATTACTGTCAGCCTGGACGAGGAACTTCCGATCTTTGCCGTCCAACGACCCAAGGTAAATTCCATTAGTGCTCGCTGCCACCTCGGATAAAGGGTTGCCCGCAAAGTACAGGAAGTGGTGGCCATCAGGAAGAAAAACCGGCCAACGCAGGGTCAATTGCTGATTGGATCGATTGAGGGGAACGAGTGGTGTCGGAGTTCCCCCGGCGGCTGCCACCTGCTCGAGTCCGGCTAATCTTTCCGGGGTGAAAACGATCCTTCCGTCTAGGCTCCATGCTCCCCCGCGCCCGCTCGGAGCGTCGCAAACTGTCTGGTTGGGCCCGCCCGAGGTGTCAATCTTCATCAGCTTGCCTTGCGCAAAGTAGCCCACAAAACGACTGTCCGGCGACCAAAAGGGAAAGGACGCGCCTTCGGTATCTTCGAGCGGCTGGGCAGCGGCAGAGTCGAGCGGGCGTATCCAGAGCCTTTCCACGCCCGCGGAGTTACGCGCCGCAAACAGCAGCTTTCTGCCGTCGGGAGAGAGTACGGGAGTTCCAGTTTTCGCCTCGAAAGCGAACGTGGTTTTCTCGGGGGGAAGAATGTAAGAACGAACAGACCGCGCGGGAACGGAAATCGCACGGAAATAACCGATAGCGAAAACTCCAGCGAGACCGACGCAAAGTAAAGCCGCCGCCCAGGGAAGCGCGCGTCGCCAAGGCTGCAGGGGCGGCCCTTGTGGGCGTCCTTGGGCGGGCACGAGGTCCGCCTCTGCATCACCTGTCCCGCTTAACGTTTCCTCAATCGCAATGCGTGCGTCGCCGATGTCGCGCAGGCGCTGCTTTGGGTCTTTCTGAAGGCACCGGCGCAGCAACTTTTGGATGCCAGCCGGCGTGTCTGCCGCGAGCGCGTTCCAGTCGGGGTCTTTCATAATGACCGCAGCCAAAACGTCCGAGACAGTTTCGCCCTCGAACGCTTGCTTCCCCCCGAGCATTTCATAAAGCACGCAGCCAAACGCCCAGATGTCGGTGCGGCGATCGACGATTTTTCCCTTCGCTTGCTCCGGGCTCATATAGGCCGCGGTACCGAGAATCACGCCCGCTTGCGTCGCCGCAATGCTGATGGTGGGTGAGTTGGCGAGGTGGGTTCCGGACGTATCGGGAGCAAGAGCCTTGGCTAGGCCGAAATCCAAAACTTTCACCGTGCCTTCGGGCGTGACCTTCACGTTCGCAGGCTTCAAGTCCCGATGAATGATGCTCTTCTCGTGCGCATATTCGAGCGCTTCGGCGATCTGCTTTGCGACAGGCAAGGCTTCTTCGATGGCGACTGGTCCTTGCGCGATCCGATCGGCCAGCGTCGGCCCCTCGACCAGTTCCATCACCAGCGCCCGCACGGCGGTGGATTCTTCCAAACCGTAAATCGCCGCCATGTTCGGATGATTGACTGAGGCGAGCACTTGCGCCTCGCGCTCGAATCGCGCCATGCGTTCGGCATTGGCGGCGAAGGCTTCGGGAAGGACCTTGAGAGCGACCTCGCGGTTCAGCTTCGTGTCCCGCGCCCGATAGACTTCGCCCATCCCGCCGGCGCCGAGCGGCGAAAGAATTTCGTAGGGACCCAGTTGAGCGCCCGAGGTCAGGACCATTTGTGAACGAAATTATACACGATATGAAGGCCAGGAGTGCATTGGCCGTCGAGAGCGAACGCTCGGGCAGTGTAACAATCATCTAGATGGAGAAGTCTCGGCTTGTTTGCCGGTTCCGTTCAGCGGATCTGTCGTCGGCCACTCGGAAAATATTCTCATTTGGTCGCAGAAGAATCTATTCGCAGTTCTCTTGCAACTTCCTGCCGGTCAGGAGCTTCTGCGGTTGCTAGAAATTCGGCCTGAAAAGTCGGCTTCCCGGAAAGTGGCCGCTGGCCAATATAGATCCTGTGTAACGCCGTAGGGTAGATCGGAGTCGGTCAACTCTTGGATGGTCGCTAGTCTTAGTCGGGAACCGCGCCCGGCGCAGCGGCTCGGCCTCGATGAAAACCAAGCGGCGGAAAGCAGCCGGGCTTTCGCGGGTCAACCTCCTGCTCTGCGCTTCCCTTCGAGCGTGAGCCGCGTTTTCTGCGAGAGCGGCTTCATCCCTGATTCCTCGAAGCCGCTCAGCGCTGCCAGTGGTCACATGCGAGGGTGTCCGGCATCACAGCAGCAATACGCCACTTTGTTGTATTTAGGGCTGGTTTCAGTGCGCAAGAACTTGGCGCGAACGAAGATGTACGGATACATCTCGTGCGTTCGGACGCTTGCCGGATTTCATGTTTCGTCGGTAGTTGAGGCCAGTGGCCTCAGCGGATTCATTGCAAACAGGTGTTTTGGTAGGGACAGGCGTCTGGGGTGTTAAACTGCGGTCGCGAACCAGAGCGTAGGATGAATACTGCTGTGGCCCAGGATGCCAAAATGGAAGGCGTGGGGTCCGTATTGAACATTAGCGAGGAGGGTCTATGGAAAAAAAGAAGCAACTGACAACGGCGGCAGGGCGCCCAGTGGGCGACAACCAGAATTCGCTTACCGTGGGCCCCCGTGGGCCGGTCGTATTTGAAGACTTCTTGCTTTTCGAGAAGATGGCCCATTTCAATCGCGAGCGCGTGCCTGAGCGCGTAGTCCACGCCAAGGGTTCCGGAGCTTATGGCGATTTCGTCTGCAACAATCCGGAGATGCCGAAGTACACGACGGCGAAATTGTTTTCTGAAGTCGGAAAGCACACTCCCACGTTCCTGCGGTTCTCCACCGTGGGCGGCGAAAAGGGATCGGCCGACACTGAGCGCGATCCGCGCGGCTTCGCGCTGAAGTTTTACACCGAAGAAGGCAACTGGGACATGGTGGGGAACAACACGCCCGTCTTCTTCATCCGTGATCCTCTTAAGTTCGACGACTTCATTCACACGCAGAAACGCGATCCGCAGACAAACCTGAAGTCGCCGACGATGATGTGGGACTTCTGGTCGCTCTCGCCGGAATCGCTGCACCAGGTGACGATTCTTTTCTCCGACCGCGGAACCCCCGACGGGTATCGCCACATGAACGGCTACAGCAGCCATACTTTCAGCCTGATCAACAGCAAGAACCAACTGTTCTACGTGAAGTGGCACTTAAAGACCAAGCAGGGGATCAAGAACTTCACCCGCGAGCAGGCCGACGAAATGCGCGGCAAGGATCCCGATTACGCGCAGCGCGATCTGTTCGAAGCCATCAAGAAAGGCGACTTCCCCAAGTGGCGCGTGTGCGTGCAGATCATGCCGGAAAAGGAAGCGGACACGTATCACCTCAACCCGTTCGATCTGACGAAGGTTTGGCCGCATAAGGATTACCCGCTGGTGGAAGTGGGCGAACTGGTACTGAACCGCAATCCCGAGAACTACTTCGCAGAAGTCGAGCAGGCGGCCTTCGACCCAAAGAATGTCGTGCCGGGCATGGGTTACTCGCCCGACAAGATGCTACAGGGGCGGCTGATCTCGTATCCGGACGCCCATCGCTATCGCATCGGGGTGAGCTAAGAGACACTGCCGGTGAACAAGGCTCAGAGCCCGGTTCACACTTACCAACGCGATGGCGCCATGCGCTTTGACGGAAACTTCGGTTCTGCGCCCAACTACGAGCCCAACAGCTTCAATGGTCCGGTGGAGGATCCGGCGTACCGGGAGCGCCCGCGAACGATCAGCGGTTCGGTGGACCGCCACAATCACCGTCTGGATGAGGACTACTACACGCAACCCGGCGATCTCTTTCGGCTCATGACCCCGGACGCGCGTGAACGGCTGATCGGGAACATCGTCGCGAGCATGAAGACGGTGCCACAGCGCATTCAAGAATTGCAGATCCGACACTTCTACAAGGCCGATCCGAAGTATGGCCAAGGTGTCGCTGAAGGCTTGGGCCTCAAAATCGAACACGTCGTGAAGGGCAAATCAGTCACGGCACGACGCTGAACCAAGGGGAGTTGCATTCGAGTTGCGCCTCGGGCAACGAAATGAAGGCGGAGAACTAGTTCTGCAGCTCTCCCCTCACCATCGGGCATTGCAGCCCTGCCATGATTTTCGACTTTGAACGATTCATGATGCCGGACCGATGGCTCGTTTGCAGCACGCGAGCGGGTCAACGCGTCTGAGGACTAAGGCGCAGATGGGATTTGCAAAGTAGGATTTTGATGGTCCGGACGGCATTCGCCCATAATGACTTAGTGTGAGTAACGAAAGACTCAAAGTGCCTGAAATACTACCCGCGATTTTCTTCGGACATGGGAATCCCATGAACGCCGTGACGGAGAACGTGTACACCGAAGCATGGCGCCTCGTAGGAGAGCAGCTTCCAAGGCCGAAGGCGATTCTCTCCATCTCCGCGCATTGGTTCGTGCCCGGAACCGGGGTAACGATCAGCACTTCGCCCAGGACCATTCATGATTTCGGCGGCTTCCCGCAAGAACTCTATGAGGTGCAGTATCCAGCGCCCGGTGATTCCGACCTCGCTCGTCGCGTGCAAAAAATGCTTGCGCCCTTGCCGGTTATGCTGGACAACTCATGGGGACTCGATCACGGCACGTGGTCCGTACTCCGGCACGTCTACCCCGATGCGGACATTCCGGTCGTGCAACTCAGTATCGACGAGACGCAGCCTGCGTCTTTTCATTTCGAACTGGGGCGGAAGCTCGCATCATTGCGTGGGGAGAATATCCTGATCCTTGGCAGCGGAAACGTTGTTCACAATCTCCATGCTTACGCTTGGGGACGGCACATGCCGGAGCCGTATGATTGGGCCATTCGCTTTGAAACAGAAGCGAAGGAAATGATGCTCGCGGGCGAATACAAACCCCTCATCCAGTACGAGAAGCTCGGGTCCAACGCAATGCTCTCCATTCCCACACCGGACCACTATCTGCCGCTGCTCTACGTAATCGCCACGGCGCAGGAGCGCGAAACCATCAGTTTCCCGGTCGAAGGTGTTGATGGAGGTTCCATATCCATGCTGAGCGTAAAAATTGGGTAGTCTTTTACGGCACACCGAAGCGACGAGCGATGCCAAACGCAAACCCGAGCAGACCGTTCCTAGAAGCATTTAAGCTCTGAATTCAATCGCGGGCTGGGTCAAGGTCACGCGCGATTTCGCTGCCGCGTGTCTGACGATGTTGCCGCTCATCGAGTTCACGACGAGGGCCCTGGGGTTGTAGTCTTAACGGCAGGGTATGGTCATGGTTTACAGACTGTAGCCATTTGACCACCCGAAATTCCAATTCCTACATTTCCTAGAGACTTTTTGTCCCCGCCAAATCAGCAGCATGCAGCGACAGCCCAAGTCGGCGGATTTTAACTTTTTGCACCAGTGTCCGAATGCGGCAGTAAGGGGGATCTAAGCCGATTCCACAACTGGTGAAAACCTATAGAGAGGTCACAGCTACCTCCTGCGTGCAGCAGGTGAGGCGGCCATCCACACGGAACGCGCGAGGTTGCGCCCCGGAGCCGGCCCCGTCACTACTCGAAGCGATACGCCGCGTAAGTGCGCGGCATTTGCAAGACTTCGAAGACGGTCGTGTTGCCGTCCACATAGCCGCGCAACTGGGCGCCGGTCCGCAGGTTGAACAGTTTGGCGGATGCCCGCCTGACGATAATCCTGTAGCGCACCGGGCCGGGCTGATAGGACCGGGTGACGAACGTGTTGTTGTCGTACGTAAACAGGCAGATCCTGCTGGGCCTCTCTCGCCGAGCCCCGCTCTGCGCCGCCGGATTCGAGGGAGTAGAGACTGCCTTGATCGCTAATAGGTAGCCAGCGAGACGCGCAGCACCACCGGCTCCGCGCCGAAGTTGAGGCCCCAGTCTGTCTCGTCGCCATTCCAGATCCTAAGGAACTTGAACACGCCGTTCTGGTAGGTTCCCTCTTCGACGCGCAGGAACTGCCGGTGCTGCCATTTACCGTCGATCATGGCGGAGGGAATCTGTCCGGTTCCCTCTTCGACAGGCCGGTGGTGCTCGGCGTCGGCTGGCCGGAAGTCGACGCGGCAAAAGAATCCGGCCACCAGAAACTGGTTGTCTTTAAGCTGAGCAACCAGAACCCGTCCCGTTGGCTCCGGATTCCCCACGGCGCGATTATTGCGGGACGCCCCGAACCACACCACCGCGTTCCAAGCTCCGAACGGCAGGGTCGCGGTGACCTTGCCCTTTTCCTCGGCCGTGGCCTGGAGCTTACCTTCGAAATTGAGGCGGGCGATCTCCCGCTGCATCGGCCCAATCAAGCGGTAATTCATGGCCCAGGGCGCGAGGAACTCCTCTCGTGATTTGGAGCCCCCGGCAGCGTCGCCGCGGTCGCGGGTGTAATCCATCCCGAAGGGCGAGAATCCTATGGCCTGAAGGCCAAGCGCCGAGAAGAAGAAACGGGCATTGGCAGCGCCACCGGTTTCGGGCACGAAGAGGGGATTGTCGTCGCGATGATAAAGTTCCAGCACCTTCAAATACGCGGCAGGGTCGTTCTGGTAAATGTCGGGCGCCAAAATATCCAGCGCCGGCGCCGCGACTTTCCAGATGGGGAGCACGTTGTCCGTGGGGCCACCGCTCTCGTAGGTGCCGGGAGCGCCCGGCTTGAGCGGGTCTCGCAAAGCCGCGTTGGCATAGAGCGGCAGCGGATAAACAGCCTTCCCCGCGGCGGCGACTTGCCCGACATATCTCGCCACCGACCAGGCATGGAAGCAGACCTCGGCTTCTGAGCCAAATGCTTCCTGCCAGTTCGGGGATGGCGAAGCGGCCTTCACCTGCATGGCACTGAGGATCTCGGGCGGCACCGGCGCTTCGAACAGTCTCTGCGCGGCTGGGGAATAATCGCGGACACTGCCCCAGGTGCCGGGTTCGTTCTCCACCTGAACCATGATGACGGTGCGCTGCGGATCGGCTGCTCTGAGGTGCCGCATGAAAGCAGTGAACGCACTCTTATCCGCTTCGAGCGACGCGGTGGAGTAAGGTAAAGGCGAGTCCACCGCGACTCCGTTCTTATCGACCATGTGCGGGTATCGGTCGGGGGCCAGTTTCATCCACTCGGGCATGTAGTGCTGGCTGCCGTTTTTCCAGGTTCCGAACCAGAGCACGACCAAGTGAACGCGATGCTGGCGAGCCTCGGCCAGGAGGGTATCGATCGCCGAGTAGTCATACTGTCCGGGCCGCGGTTCGAACTGCTCCCAGTAGATCGGAATTTCCACCGTATTGACATTCAGGTATTCCATGGCGGGCCAGACTTTCGGAAGCATGGCCGGCCAACCGCTGGAGTTATGCACCTGTGCGCCCAACAACAAGTAAGGTGCATCGTCGACGAACAGGGCGTAGCGCCGATCTTTCTTCACCACGCGGGGAATCGGGCGCTCCTTTACTTGGGCGTGGAGCGTACCGACGACACTTGTGGCCACCAAAGCGGCCAGAACAGCAGAAGTCATTTTCATTTTCATTGTTCGGCACTCCTAAATTTGCGGCGGGTGGAAACAGCGCTATTGGCATCAGACTGGCACACCGCAGGTGAGAAAGACGGCAGTTGCTTCTCACTCGAATCTTTAGACAGCATAGTAGTCCTTATCCGAACCGGAATCCACTTACGCCAGTCGGCCGGCTCCGATTGTGTAATTCTTCTGTCGCGCCACAAACTGCTGAAATGCTTCCGCCGCAAGCCGGGAAAAATTTCAACCGGAGGCGATTTGTGATATTCGTATCGCAAAGAGAATCTTATGAGACTGCGACCTCTGAATGTGGTCCTCCCCCTTCTTTTAGCGGCAGGCATGGCCCAGGTGCTTGCCGCCGCTGGAAGCTGCTGCAGTTGTGATTGCCACCGGTCCCGACGAGTTTTATTTCGGCGGAGGCGGCATGCGCGTCGACTTTACGGCGAACACGCCCGGACCGTCCAATGTGGGACTCGGCGTCGTGCAGCAACGCAGGTTTGTGGACGGAAAGTGGGAGCTTACCCGTTGGATCGAAGGCGATGATGATGCGCAGGGAGAGATCCTGGTGCTGCATCCGGACACGATTTTGCGGGTAATGCTCTACCGCTTTCCATAAGTTGAAGATTTCGATGGCGCCCGCCGGAGCAGTTTTCCGGCAGGCGCACACAAGGCTCATCGGGGAGTGTGCGTCTTTTCGGGCGCTCACCGGGCACACTACGCCGCCGTAAGGGCCATCCGCTTGCGGTGCTTGTACAGGTTCACCAGCGCGGAGGCGGTAGACAGATGGTTGTGGTTCTTCTTCAGTCCCCGGAAGCGAACCTTCACAAATCCGAAGGTGCGCTTCAGGATTCGGAAAGCATGCTCCAAATGCTGCCTGGCGATCCGACTGGCGCCCTTTTGATTAACGTTCCAATGCGAAGCTTATCAAGCAGGAGCGATTCACGGTTAGTGCCATCGGGACCGTGTGGGTTTTTCTCAAGCCCGATGCCTCAGCGACAACTCCACTTCGTCAATCTGGATGCCCTTTGCCGGAGATCGATGATTCCTCCCCTGTGACGCCGAAGAGTGGACCGAAGTCCCTCAACTCCCTGATGGTGGCCCACTCTTCCATAACGGCGTAATGGAAGAGTGCTCCGTCGCTCGGCCAGAACTTCGGACTGCGCCTGCGGATTCGTGGATAAGGACTAGGCGACAAGGTAGGAGCTATTTCCCGCAATGCCGTTTGGACGAAGCCGCAACGAGCGGCGGACGCTTCGCGTGCTCGCAAAGAACCGGTGCCGGACAATCGAAGCCCACGTGTTGCCGGCAGCCGGGGCTCGCGGTCCGGGCACTGCGGCATCCAACACAGCCAACTTCCGGACAGACAACATCCGAACAGACATGTCGATGCGAGTTGCCCGCGCGAGTCTCCTGGGCTACTATCGCCCCGCGCCACGGGTAAGCAGATGAAAGGTCCCCTGCGTGGCGGTTGCATAGCTGATTCGGACCTTGGGAGGAGATTGACTATGGAGTTGCCCAAAATGACCCGCCGGGATTTCAACAAATCCACGACGCTGGGTGTGGTAAGTCTGGCTCTTTCGGCAGGCCCGGCCGTCCGCAACGTGATGGGGGCCAACGACCGCATCGGCATCGGCCTGATCGGCGCCGGCAATCAAGGCCGGTTTGACCTGAGCTCGATGCTCCGAACCGGACTGGTGGACGCCGTCGCCGTGGCGGACGTCTATGATTTGTGCGTCGCCTTGACGCTCGACGCCCCAGGGATGTCGAGCCAAACGAAGGGTTACAAGGATTTTCGCCGGCTTCTGGAACATAAGGACATTGATGCCGTGATTGTCGCAACCCCGGAACACTGGCATGGCATTCCGACGATTATGGCGTGCCAAGCGGGGAAGGACGTTTACGTGGAGAAGCCGATTTCCCACACGATTTACGAAGGCCGGAAAATGGTGGAGGCCGCCCAAGAAAGTCACCGTGTCGTGCAATGCGGAACGCAGCAGCGCTCCGGCGAGCATTACCAGAAAGTTGTGGAGATGATCCGGGGCGGCAGAATCGGCAAGGTCACCTTTGTCGAGGCATGGCTCCATGGCGGGGGATTCACGCGCGAGAATCGGAAGCAGACTCCGCCGCCCGACAGCGATCCTCCCCCGGGGTTCGATTGGGATTTCTGGCTGGGACCCGCGCCTTACCATCATTACAATCGCAGCCGCCGGGGATTCACAGGGTTTTGGGAAACCGGGGGAGGCGAAACCACCAACTGGGGACCGCACTTGATGGATGTGGTCCATTGGGCGATGCAAGTGAACGCCCCAGTGTCGGTCGCAGCCTCAGGGGGTAGATACGCGAGCCTGGGCATTTACGAGACCCCAGACACCTTCGAAGCCGTTTATGAATACCCGCCCTGCCCACTCAACTCCGCCGGCTTTATGGCCCGCTTCTGCTACCACCTGGGCCGGGGACCGGATGAACATTCGTATGGAACGCAATTCTACGGAACCGACGGTACGCTCTTCATCAACCGCGAAGGCTATACCATCTGGCCACCCACGCTCACCTCCGATGTGTGGGAAACCTTCGGACGGACGGAGATAGAAAAGGGCGACAGCACCGCCCAGCACCAGCCCCATGTGGTCAATTTCCTCGACTGCATAAGGTCGCGGGAAAAGCCGAACGCCGATATCGAAACCACTCACCGCACCACCAGCGCTTGCATCATTGACAACATTTCGTTGCGGCTTGGCCGCAAATTGCGCTGGGACAGCCTGAAGGAACAATTCATCGGTGACGCCGACGCCAATAAGATGCTGAATGAAGAGCGCCGGACCCCGTGGAATGTGATTTAGAAATAGCTGTCAGCGATCAGCCCTCAGCCATCGGCTATGCAGTCGTCTTTTGGGCCGGCTGTAGCCGCGCATTGGTCAGTTTTGCAGGCTGACCGCTGAAACCTGATTGCTAACAGCTTCATATCGAAGGGACCCATCAACATGAAATTCGGCGTCAACACCATGGTTTGGACCACCCAGGTGGGAGAGAAACAGGATCCGCTCTTCGCTCGCATCAAAGAATGGGGCTTTGACGGGGTCGAACTCTTCCTCTCGCCGGACGAGCCCGCCAACATTCCAGCGGTCAGGGCCACGCTCGATCGGCTGCAATTGGAACGGACCACCTGCTGCGTGCTGCCGCGCCATGCCAACCTGGTCAGTTCCGATGCGGCCACCCGCGCGCAAGGAGTGGAGTTCTTGAAAAAGTGCATATACAGGACGGCGGAGTTGGGCGCGCGCCTGGCGTGCGGCCCCTTGTACGCCGGGCTGGGAGTTATGACTGGAAGCCGACGCACCCAAAAAGAATGGCAGTGGGCCGTCAGAGGTCTGCGCGCAGCCGCAAACCGCGGGCAAAAACGCGGTGTGTGCCTATGCCTCGAGCCGCTGAACCGCTTCGAGACTTACTTCCTCAACACGCTGGAGGACGCAGCTCGATTGGTCGGGGACGTGGGCGCGCCCAATGTGAAAATCCACTTCGACACGTTCCATGCAAATATCGAGGAGCGGCATCCCGCCGAGGCCCTGCGACTTGTGGCCAACTGCCTGGGACACGTTCACATTTCCGAAAACGATCGCGGCATACCGGGAACCGGGCACAACGATTGGAAGGGCATTCTCAAAGTGCTCAAGGAAATTGGCTACGAGGGGTGGCTGACGATTGAATCGTTTGCCCAGCCTGAGCCCGCGCTGGCCGCAGCCGCAGCTATTTGGCGCGACTTGGCGCCTTCGGGCGATGAGTTGGCGCGCCAGGGACTCCAATTCACGAAAAGGCTGGCGCGTAAGTTGGGGATTCACTAGGGTTCGTTTGAGGGGCCCGCCGTTTTGAATTTACTCCCCTCGGTCGCCGCGGCGACAGAGGGTGGCCCGCAATCGGCGTTTTGTCCAGCCGGGGCGGGTCGGGTGAGGGGGTCAAAACCGCAGCGCCTCATCCAAACTTGATTCAGTGCATTCATGTTAGTGCTGACCCCCTCACCCACCGCCTTGCGGTTCTCCTTCTCCCCCAAGGGGGCGAGGGAAAAAGAATTCTTGGTTAAGGAGACTCCCATGCCTTCCTTCGTGAGCAGAACTTTTCGAATCCTCCACCGCGTCGGCCCTCTCGTGGGCCTGCCCGTAGGCCTCCTGACCCTCGCGTCCTGCCTGTTCTGGAGTAGGGGACGCGTGAGCGCGCAGGGCTCGGAGGAAATCCCTTTCTGTAAGCACACCATCGACTTGGGGCAAAGCGAAGCGGCAGAGGTCGCGGACGTGAATCAGGACGGGAAGCTCGACATCATTTCCGGCGATAACTGGTACGAGCAAACGCTGCCGGGTAAGGATGGGCCGCGTTGGATCAAACACCATTTTCGGGACCTGCCCTTCACTGACGGCTACTTGGAAGACTTGGGCGACCTGGCGATTGACGTGAATGGTGACGGCTACCCCGATGTGGTGACCAGTTCCTACTGGACCACGCCCCTGGCTTGGTGGGAAAACCCCGGCAAATCGAACAAGCCCTGGGTTAAGCACGTCATTGAGACACGCTCGCCGGTGGAATTCTCGTTTCTGGTGGACATCCTGAATACCGGCAAGCCTCAACAACTCTTACCGCAATTCGGCGACACCAGTTTCCCTCTGACCTGGTACGAAATCGAAGGCAAGGGCAAGGACGTGCACTGGGTTGGACACGAGGTCAGCCCCCGGAGTTATGGGCACGGCATCGGCGCAGGAGACGTCAAGGGGGATGGGCGCACGGACATCATCACGCCCAAGGGATGGTTTGAAGCTCCCCCCGACTCTCGCCACGGCGAGTGGGTCTTCCACCCGGAATTTGACTTGGGAGATACCGGATTCATCTACACGATGGACGTGAACGGCGACGGCTTGCCGGACCTCGTCACCACCCTCGCCCACGACTACGGAATCTTCTGGTACGAACAAAAGAAGGACGCGCAGGGCAACCGCACCTGGGTGAAACACGTCATCGACAACGCCTGGTCGCAGGCTCACGCCTTGACCGTCGCCGACCTTAAGGGCGATGGCAAACCGGTACTCGTAACGGGAAAGCGCTACTACGCGCACGAGCACGATAAAGGCGCCAACGAGCCTCTCGGCCTGTATTGGTATGAAAGGGTCCAGACCGAAAGCGGGCTGCAATGGCGGCGGCACATCATCGACTACAGCACGCGGACCGGGGGAGGGATGCAAGTCTGCGTCGTCGATATCGACAATGACGGAGACCTCGACATCATCGTTGGCGGAAAGACAGGGCTCTTCCTCTTCGAGAATTTGACGAAGGGCCGGTCCGCCCCGCAACCGGAAGTGATCCTGGCGCCGGGGGGCGAACCCCGCTAGGCCAGGAAACAGGCCAGCCCGGGGCATAATCCGTACCATTCCGGTTCCGCCAGTCTTGCGGCAGGATGGCGGTTGTGAGCGGAAAGCGTGCCAAGAAATCGATGAATCCTGATCACGCCCTCGCTATGCAAAGCAGTTCCGTTTGCGCGTCCCCGAGCGCGCGCATTAGTTCCGCAGATCACGGACTCGGCTCAAAGAATGCAAGCAAGTGGTAAAGATGACGCGGCTGAGCTGCCATCGCTTTTGGTCGAACGAGGTGCGGCTGTGGTTGAGTGTGATCGCTTACAATCTGGGGAACCTGTGGTGGCGTTTGTTGTTGCCACGCAGGATTGCCAACTGTTCGCTGCCGAGCCTGCTGCAGCGGTTCGTGACGACGGGTGGCCGATTTATCAAGCACGCCCGCCATTACTGGCTGCTCCTGGCCGAGAGCCACCTGACGCGGCGGCTCTTTGGAGCGATGCTACAGCGGATCGCAGCGCTACCATCGCCAGCGGGGTAGGCGAACCGCAGACCGAGTCAGGGTTCGGCGATGAGGGAAGGCGGCGAAAGAACAGTGTCAGGGGCATCGGACGAAGAAGCGGCAGTTTCGGGCTTTGGGATTCTCCGGAGAGGTAAAACTGGCCCCTTCCGTGGTCCGTGGAAGCACCCAGCACTGAAAGCTCGGCTGGACATTGAATTCAGGGGCGCTCGGGGGTACATTGCCGGCCGGGCGAAAACTGACGACGGAAATTCTGGATTAGTATCTCGCCGTGAAAGTTCCCCGCCTCGGAGGGCGATCGATGCCCAAGTGTTTTCGAACTTTAATTCCCGCGCTTTTCCTGGCCGCCACAGCTTCGGCGGCACAGCCGATCGGGACGCTCCAATATCATTCCGAGTTTATACGCGTTGAATTGGCGCCAGGCCAACCGGCCTTTCTCGCCCTTACCGTGGATTCGCTGGGCAAGAACAAGCTCAGCGCCAACCCGCTGCGCCCGCCGGCCAAGGCGGAGACCGCGTACCAGGTTCGCCATGTCGGCACGACCTTCGAGTACCGTCTCGCCCGCGCTTCTGCCGCGGCGCCGCCCGCTTGGACGTTCCAATTCTCTCCGCGCCGGATCCATCTGCGCTCGCAGTCTACCGCCGGAAAGCCGCCCCCGCCGCTGGTGCTCAACTTCAATCCGCACCTTAACCATGCCACTTTACTGGGGCTCATCAATGACGACAGCACCGTGCGACTGCCCGCGCTCCTGCACCTGCCTGACCTCGGGACTCTCCGCATCACTTCAAGCTCCGGCCCCGGCCTGGCGCTGGGTTACGACGCGTTCCGTTATGACGACGCCAAGCAGGGCGACGACTATGTGCGCGTCTCCTTCCCCGCCGCCACCGCTGCCCTGCCCCAAATCGATTACGACTTGGAAGTGGTGGATATTTATCCCGCTTCGCCAAAAATCTCGGGCGACCCGCGATTTGACGGCTTCCGGCGCGACTGGCTGAATATCTTTCAACTGAATCCACGGCGGCGAGTGCTGGCCAATCACGCCGCCAGCGACCCGGTGGCCTTCACCGTTTTCTTGTATTCCTCAATGGCCGTCCACACGCCGCCCCTGGCCCCGGGCCTCACCGCACTGGATATGGTTCGCCAAACCCTGGACCGATATCTTGGGGGAATGAAGGGCTATGGGATGAAGGGATACGGAGAAGGATATGACACCCGCTACGACTTTACCGATACCTATCCCTCGCTCCTGATTGCCGCCAGCGATTACGTTCAAGGCAGCAAGGATCATGCCTGGCTCGAGAAAAACTATGCCGGATTGAAGGATTGGGCCACCAAAATGTTGGCCATGGACGTGGGTGGAGATGGGTTGCTGGAATACCCGGTGAGTGGGAATTACAACTCCTGGCCGGAAAAAATCGTGGTGCGCCCTGCCAACTGGTGGGACACCATCGGCTTTGGCCATCAAGACGCTTACTCGAATGCGATAGCCTACCACGCCCTGGCGAACATGGCGGGCCTGGCCCGCCAAGCAAACCAGCCGGACGATGCACAGATGTATTCAGCCCGCGCCGAAAAACTTCGTTCGGTTTATTTCCACACCTTTTACGACCCCGAAGCTGGGGTTCTCGCCGGTTGGAAAAGCGCTGACGGAAACCTGCACGATTACTATTTCACTTTTGTGAACAGCGTGGCCATTACCTATGGATTGGTCCCACGCGACATGGCAAACCTCATCATGGATCGGATGCTCGCCGAGATGAAGAAAGTGGGTTACACGCATTTTGAATACGGCCTGCCGGGAAACTTGATTCCCGTTCGCCGCGGCGATTACGTCGACCTCGATCCTCGCTTTGGCGGGCCGAAGAAAGAGGATGGGTCGGATGGATTTCAAATCTATGAGAACGGCGGGGCGACGGCGTGCTGGGCCTATTACACGTTGGAAGCCTTATACAAATTGGACCGGCGCAAAGATGCCGATGCGATGCTGTTTCCCATGCTCGCTGGTTTTGAGAAAGGTGGATTCCAGGGTTTTGGCCCGAACGGCATGACATACGATTGGAAAGCCTGGGATGGGACTCCGCACGGCTATGAAGGTCTGCTGGTGGATGGCTACCAGTCGCTGCTGGCCGTGCTGTCACGCTGACTGGCCGCACCGAACCTCTTCCTGGTCCGGATTTCCCACCACGGGTTTGGAACGGGAGGCGTTGGAGGGTACTGCCCATTGGATCGCTCGGGCTCTAGGGTAGCCCGATGATCCTATGGGCAGATGGCAGACCCCTTCCGTGATCCGTGGAAGCACCCGGCACTGAAAGCTCGGCCGGACATTGAAGTCGCAGACGGTCGGGTGTACATTTCCGGTCGGGCGAAAACTGAAAACGGGAATTCTGGCCCAGATGAAACAGGACGGCCCGGAGTTGGCGCGCAACGCGGTTCCGATACTGAAGCCAGAATGCTCTGAGATCCCACATTTGCCTACAGCGCCATCCGTCCGCCGCCCGCAGAACCTGATAACAGGACAGTCCTAGTAGAGGAGCAGTGAGCAGCCCATGACAGACCGATCCGACAATCCGGGCGATCTTCAGCCGAAAGATAGCCCCAGGTTACCACACGCTCGTCGGAGCGACCGCGTCCCGATTGAACTCGACATTCAGGTGTCGGGAACGGACGGTCAGGGCCGAAGTTTCATGGAGGGTACCCGGACGGCTATCGTCAGCCGGCACGGCGCGAAAATTCGATTGAGTCGCAGAATGGTGCCGGAACAGGAGCTGACGGTTCGTTGCGTGAAAACGGGAAAGGAAAGCGATGTCCGCGTGGTCGGACAGATCGGTGGCGGCCCCGGGGAGTACTTCTACGGAATCCAGCTCCTGAATGTGGAGGTCAACCTGTGGGGCATCGAATTCCCGCCAATAACGGAATCGGAAAAAGCTGTGGCGCGCGCGCTGATGGAGTGCGGGGGTTGCTACACTCAAGAGCTGGTTTGTTTGAACGAGTTCGAGGCGGAAGTATTTGAAGCCAGTGGGTCTCTTTCACGACGGTGCAAACGCTGCGCGGACACCACTCTCTGG
>Ga0187857_10001497_pt1 | contig 23731 bp, 20 predicted proteins | sample June2016WEW_8_10_FD_132984 | JGI IMG/M metagenome (GOLD analysis project Ga0187857, IMG submission 132984) | Peatland microbial communities from SPRUCE experiment site at the Marcell Experimental Forest, Minnesota, USA - June2016WEW_8_100 | ecosystem: Environmental > Terrestrial > Soil >... | reverse complement strand
CGGCAGCCGCGGCGCTGAGTCGCGCGGATTCTCTTCGCATGGAGGCTTCGGCGGTTCGCACGGTGGCGGACACTTTAGCGGCGGACATGCCAGCGGTGGACACAGCGGCGGTGGAGGTCACAGTGGCGGCGGACACGGCGGCAAGCGCTAAGTGTTCCGTATAGTCGTTACCGTTCCAGCCCAAATCGAAGGCCCCGCTCTCGCGAGCGGGGCTTTCTTGCTCAGACAATCTGGGTGGTGGCCGCTTCTATTTGTTCTGTCATTACTAGACAAGAAAGCGAAATCCCGTTGAGGGAAAAAAGCAATCCTCTGCGCTGAAGGGCGATCGCGACGACGAGATTAGCCGTAAACGGCCAGAGGCACATAGTTCATCAAGCCCGCAACAGCGCCGGGCAATATGCAGGGGTTTGTTGCCGGCGGGATTCCTCCTGTGTGACGGGCGACTCTCACCTAATCCGGTAAGGTAAGGGTGGCCGACAAACCATCCAGAATCGTCGCATCCTCTGCAACGTGCTACGCAGACTATAATTGCGCGCACGGAGGCCATCCGTGCCAGCATAGCGATTGGGAAAGGTTACGGACCTGCCAATCCGATCAAACTCGAAGACGGCCGGGGTTGTGCTTCTCTCCGTGATACTGGGTTGCCTAGCTGTGCAGCCAGTTGAAGCTGCAGAGCTGAAAAAGGAAACCGCTGCCGCGTTTGACCGCTATATTGGCGCGTCCGAAGAACGGATCAAGTCAGAACTTCACAACGGGCCTTTCCTCTTTATTGACGAGTTGCCAGAGGCGCGTTGCGTGGAAACCTACGCACAGGTTCGTGAGGGACAAGTTCTGGTTAAGCAGGTCAACATGAGGGAAGAGGGCCATCCCTTCGAAGTCCCACACGGCCTGCTTCACGACTGGATCGGAGTGCTGTTCATCCCGAACTCGTCACTTGCGCAAACCCTTGCTGTCATCCAGGACTACGACAATCACCAGAACATCTACAAACCCGAGGTGCGCCATTCCAAGCTGCTCAACCGCAACGGTGACAATTTCAAGGTGTCTGTCCAGCTCTACAAGAAATCGCTGGTCACAGTGGTGATCAATGCCGACTTTGACATCAACTACGAACGGTTTGGAACCAACCGCGCCGTGAGCCGTTCCTATTCCACGCGGCTCACCGAGGTGCAAAATGCTGGCCAGGCGGACGAGCACGAGCTGCCTGTAGACGACGCGCACGGCTATCTCTGGCGCCTTTACAGCTACTGGCGGTTCGAAGAGAAAGATGGGGGCGTTTACGTGCAGCTCGAATCGATCGGGCTGAGCCGCGCAGTGCCCGCTATTATCGGCTGGCTGGTAAACCCGCTCCTGAGCAGCATCCCGCGTGGAATCCTTTCGAGCCTCCTCGGCGCTACACGTGCAGCCGTTGCCAAAACGGGCGCCAAAGCGAGTCTTCTCTTCGAGACAGAATCGGAGCCTCTTGGGATTGCGCCCGGATCACGAGCAAGCGGGAAGTAATCCCCAGGATAAGGTTTGCCGACTGTTCACCTACATCAAAATCGGATCTGTGTATCGAAACTGCTCGCTTTCCTCTACTTGTTGGTGGAGGTGTTGCGAGCAGCTTCCTCGATTAGAGCGGCTACCTCCTTCGGATGTGAGATGTAGACCACGTGGCTGGCGCCTGGCACCTCAACTTTGTGGCTCTTGGCGCGTGCTGCGTACCAGCGTTCCAGTTCGGGGTTGATCGTGCGATCGCTCCCCGCCACCAACATCCAACTGGGCTTTGTTCGCCATGCGGCGGTGGTGATAGTCGCCGAAAAGTTGTCGGCAAAGTTGAAAACCTGCGAATGCGCCATGAATCCCGCTTGCTCGGCGGAAAGGTCGGCGGCGAACAATTCGTGGAACTGAGCAGGATCAATATAAGTGAACCCGTCTGGCGTCTTTCTTATCGCGGACGACTTGGCTAGATCGCTTGGAAAGCGCTTTCCGTCCTCAGATTCTTTTTCTCCAACATCCGGCATATGAGCGGCGATATAGACAAGACCGGCGACGGAAGGATCATTTCCCGCTTCCGTGATCACAGCACCACCGTAAGAGTGAGCGACAAGAATGCACGGTCCGTCTTGCAGCGCAAGCACGCGTTTGGTAGCCGCGACGTCGTCTTTGAAGGACGTTTCAGGCTCTTGAACAATGCTTACGTTGAAATGGTCCTTAACAAGGACCTCGTAAACCCCTTCCCAGCCGGAACCATCTGCCCAGGCGCCGTGCACGAGTACGATGTTCTTGACGGGGACGCTCTGCGCTGAGGTGGAGATCCCGGCGAGAGTTGCAAGAACTGCGATTAAGTTGACGGCAGCCCCACTCATGCTGAGAAATCTCGGATTTCTTTTCGCTGGCATATTCTCTCCCCCTGGCACGACCTGCTGCCCTAAGCTCATTCCGAGCAGATGTAACGTGCATGATTTAGATTTCCGCGATGACGTCTGAGATTCGTGCCCTCAATCAGAGTGCTTGTGCGACCGAGCAGGGTGGGCGAGACTCTGAAACTGTGCGATCGTGATTGTGTCCGTATGACGGGCTACTCTTCCCTAATCCTGTAAGTGAAGGTTTGCCGACCACCTGCCCAGAATCGCCTGATGCGCTGCGCCACTCATGCAAGTGTGGGGACACTCGATCTTTGACTTCAAGAATTAAAATTCAGGAGAACTCTCATGAACCGCACCATTGCACTTGAGGTACCATTTCAAACTATGCGCCGAATCCTTCTCCTGATGGCAATCTCTCTACCACTGATTTCCTGCTCCCGTAAGCCGGACTTTGATGTCGTCTTAAGGAACGGTCTTATCTGCGACGGTACGGGCTCCCCTTGTACCACCGGGGGTGTCGCCATCAGCGGCGACAAGATCGCTAAAACCGGCGATGTTTCCGCGGATCGCGGGCGCATCGATATCGATGTCCACGGCCAGATCATTGCCCCCGGATTTATCAACCTCATGTCAGGGCCGGACGGACTCTTTGCCGACGGCCGCGGCCTGAGCGATCTGTTGCAGGGCGTCACGCTCGAGATCTTCGGCGAAGGCGAGTCCATGGGCCCTCTCAACGACGACATGCGGGCCGAGGAGCTGCGGGAGCAGCGCGACATCAAGTACGACATCAACTGGCACACGCTCAACGAGGGGCTCCAGGCTCTGGAGCGGCACGGCATCTCGCCCAATGTCGCATCCTTCATCGGCGCCGCAACGCCACGGGTGTACGTGCTCGGCCGCGCCAACCGGGCGCCCACGCCCGCCGAACTCGACCAGATGCGCGCGTTGACGGACCAGGCAATGCAGGAAGGCGCGCTCGGGGTTGCCTCGGCTCTGATTTATGCACCCGGTAACTATGCCAAAACGGATGAACTGGTAGCGCTCGCTGAAGTCGTCGCCAAACATAAGGGCATCTACATTTCGCACATGCGCAACGAAGGCGATCATGAACTGGATGCTGTCGATGAATTAATCAGCATCGCCCGCCAGGCGCGAGTGCCGGCCGAGATTTACCACCTGAAAGTTGCCGGCGCGAAAAACTGGAGCCATCTCCCGGAAGTAATTCAGAAGGTCGAGGCAGCCCGCGTCGAGGGCCTTACGATCACAGCGGACATGTATACGTACACTGCGGGAGCGACCGGCCTCGATGCAGCCATGCCGCCGTGGGTCCAGGAAGGTGGCCTCGAAGCGTGGCGCAAGCGGCTGCAAGATCCAGCCATCCGGAAACGAGTGAAGCAGGAGATGTTGTCGAGCGACAAGTATGACAACCTACTGGGCGCGGCGGGATCGCCGGACAACGTGCTCCTGATCGGATTCAAGAGCGAAAAACTTAAGCCATTGACCGGCAAGACGCTGGCCGAAGTCGCCAGCATGCGCCACTCGACCCCGGAAGATACCGCGATGGATCTGGTGATCGAGGACGATTCACGCATCGAGACGGTTTATTTCCTGATGAGCGAGGATAATATCCGCAAACAGATCGCGCTTCCCTGGGTGAGTTTTGGTGCGGACGCTGACCCCGAGGGCGTCGATGGGGTCTTCCTGAAATTCAGCGCGCATCCGCGCACGTTCGGAAATTTTGCTCGCGTCTATGCCCGTTATGTCCGCGATGAAAAGCTCATGACCGTGGCGGAAGCCGTTCGCAAGATGACCAGTCTCCCTGCATCCAACCTCGGCATTGCCCATCGCGGTCTGCTGCGACAGGGATACTTTGCGGACATTGCGGTCTTCGATCCAAGCACCATCCAGGACCACGCCACTTTTGAGAAGCCCCGCCAATTGGCGACCGGAGTCTCCGAAGTTTTCGTCAACGGCGTGGAGGTAGTTCACAACGGAGAGCACACAGGCGCGAAGCCTGGCCGAGTCGTCAAGCGGGACCGAAACTAGTCTTTTTGAGTTTAATACTCAAGTGTTTCGCACAGACGGTCGTATTCTTCCATTCTTTCTGCATCTCGTTGAGTTCGACACGTGCTGCTTCCGCTTTATTCTTATCCCCTTTGAAGCCTCGAACGTATTCCAGTGGATGCCGTGCTTCGCGGTCCCTCGACTACCTCTCCAGTTATACCCACCGCGGACGCTATTACGCCCTCCGTGAAACCGCCCGCTTCGACGACACCGGTCTGTGGTCCCACGATGCGGTCTGGTTCTCCCGTTACGGCACGCTCGTCGCCACCATCGAATCCTTTGTCCATCAGTCCCCACGTGGCTGCTTCGCCGACGAACTGGCGGACGCACTCCATGCTGAGGTCCAAGATCCTCTCCACGATCTGGTCCGCGCGGGGCGTTTACGCCGCTCCGAGGTGGCCGGACGCTTCCTCTACATTTCTCCCGAGGACCGGCAGGCGCGGGATCAGATCCGCACTCGACAAACCGCACTGTCCGTTCCTTTGGTGGCCGACGCTACCGCTCTCCAGGTTTCTCCCCATGAACTCCAGGCCGCCATTGTGCTGTTCTACAGTTTGCTGGACGAGCAGCAACGCCGTCTGTTCGCCGGCCTCGAATCCACCAAACTGGGGCACGGCGGCGACCGTATCGTGGCCGAATTCCTCGGCCTGGATCCGCACACCGTCGCCCGCGGACGCCAGCAACTGCTGGATCAGAAGGTGACGCCGGGACGCACCCGCCGCTCCGGCGGCGGACGCAAACCCGTGGAAAAAAAAACGCCGACATCGTTACCCTAATCGAGTTCCTGCTGGAATACGACACCGCCGGTGATCCCATCACCGGCCTGAAGTGGTCGCGGCGAACTACCGCCAAGATCGCCATGGCGCTGAGTGACTTCGGCGTCATAGTCAGTCCCAACACGGTCGCTCGTCTCCTCCACCAGATGGGCTATTCCCTGCGTGTCAATCACAAGAACCTCTCCACCGACCACAGTCCCGATCGCAACCATCAGTTCCTCTACCTCGGCGATCTTCGCGACCGATTTCAGCGCCGCGGTCTCCCCATCATTAGCGTCGATACCAAGAAACGGGAACTGATCGGCCATTTCAAAAATCCCGGGGCGCGCTGGGATCTGTCTCCCCGCTGGGTTAACGATCACGACTTCCGCTCCGATTCCTCGGGCGTCGCCATCCCTTACGGCATCTATGATCTGCTCGCCAATCGAGGTTCCGTCGTGGTCGGCGTCTCCCATGACACACCCACCTTCGCCGCTCACGCCATCGCACATTGGTGGTGCCAAGAGGGATCGCTCCGCTATCCACGTTCCCGCCAACTCCTCATCCTGAGTGATACCGGCGGCAGTAACGGCTATCGTTGCCGCGCTTGGAAAACAGAACTCCAAGCGCAACTCGCCGACTCCCACGGCCTGACACTTACCGTCGCCCACTACCCCACCGGAGCTTCCAAATGGAACCCCATCGAACATCGTCTCTTCTCGGAGATCTCCAAAAACTGGGCCGGCGAACCGCTCGACAGCTATCAGAAAATCCTCCGCTTCATTCGTTCCACCAGAACTCAAACCGGCTTGTCGGTCAACGCTCACCTCGACCGTCACCACTATCCGACCGGCACAGCACCCACATCCCAACAACTTCAGGCACTTCGCATCCAGCCGCACGAAATCCTGCCTAAGTGGAACTACACTATCTCACCCAATCTGTGAAATTGTTTTTGCGTCGACCCTAAGCTAGTGTCCGATTGGTATGAGATCGGGAATCCGAAGGTAACTAGCCCTTTTGTGTCGGTTACGTAATATGCGAAAATATTCGTGTTGATGAAACGAAATATTTCTGCTATAGTCGTGTCCGAGGTTAAAAGGCAATGTCGGACATTTTAGTCTGTACCGAGCCAGAGACTCGGGAAGAAGCTGAAGCCTTTGTGTCGAAATTGGGCGCGCGTCCACAAATGTGTTCCATGCGAAGCTTCAAACAGTGGCGGGAAAAGGCCAAACTCCTTCTCGTTTATCTCAAAGGACCAGAGCCGTCCGCAACGCTGCGGAGTTGTCTCCGGCAAGTGTCGGACGATCGCTCGCTCCAGGTTCTTGTGTATACACATACCCACCCTTCCGACGACCATCAAGCGGCGGAACTCGGAAAGATCATCGGTAAGTACCGGCCGCGCAAGACGTATATTTGTTTCGATTCGAGCGAGGTGGAACAGTTCGTTCACGAACGAGTTCGTCTGGGCGGCAGGGAGAAGAAGCGAGGGCTCTTCGAGACCCTCGCTGGTTTGAGGCAGGAGTTGGACCTCACCCAACTTGATGTGGCCAACGCTCTGGACGTGACTACCCGAACGGTACAGAACTGGGAAAAGCACGGGAGCGGCTCCGAGAGACAGATGCGTGACTTCCGGGAATTATATGAGCTCGCATCCAAATACCTCGGTGCGCACCAAATCGCTGCCTGGATGGATAGCCCCAATGATGCCTTCCAGAAACGGACGCCCCGAGAGCTGATTCGGGAAGGAAAAACGCGGGATCTAATTCTCGAATTTCAACGGTTGCAGACGGGTGAGCCCGTGTGAAGTTGCCTGCGGGTTGGCGCAGCGCAATCGATTCGTTGTGTCACGACGTCAAGCCGTTTGAAGATTCCTGCTTTCGTTCAGTTGAACTAGCCTGGGCCCATCCCGACGATGTGATCAGCGGCGAAGGGACGAAAGCAAAGGGTGGACGTTTTGCCCCTAAAGGAACACGCGCAGTCTATGCCTCGCTTGATGAAGAAACGGCGACACGTGAGGTAACGGCCCGCAAGGCACGCTTAGGCGGCGAAGCCCAAATCTCACTCAAAGACTATCCTCGTCTCACGTACATCGTTTCCGTCGGGGCGAAACGATGTCTGGATTTGCGGAAAGCGGGAGATGATGCAGTCCTGAAACAAACGCTTAAGGCCGCACTTGACCCAGATGACGTTGCTGCGTCCCAGGAAGTCGGTGATTATCTGGGCGCGAAGGGGATTGACGCCATAATTTTCCCTTCGGTCGTGTGTAGCGGGGCGAATGTAGTGGTTTTTCGAGATGCCGGTCCGCCACCGCTCATCGAGATACAAAACCGAGAGGAGATCCTCGAGGCCATTGAGAACCTAGCAAAGCGAATTACGAAGTAACGCGACTAGGTGATGACAAAGGTAGTCCGTCAAGCGTCGCACATCGCCCGCCGCTGCCAATTCCAGACAGCGGGCACCAAGGGCTGTCCTGTCAGCCTGAACCCCGAGCCGGCGTCTACATGTAGGGAGGGCCCTCGCCAGTTTCTCAAACCAACGAGTACTTCTCAGAGAGGCACCCTCCCTGCACACCGCTTAGGCCGCAAGGCTGGATTCATCAGTCGAGTAGAGGACAGACCTGCTGATGGAATGTCAGCCGCACCTACGAGCAAGGCTCTGCGGTGACAGCGACGCGGGAATCGGTAATCCCGGCCACCATTGTCCGCCCGGATTATTTTGGGGTTTTGCCCCTGATCCACCCGAATTCCGGTGTGAAGTTGACATCGGACGTAACTTCCCAGCACCAGACTTCTGGCCCGGAATAATTCCGGGTTGCCTGTGAGTCAGGCAGGACCGAGTGTTTAATGTCCGAGCCAGGACAGCGCCGCGTCGCGCACCACATCGCCGGAGCGCTTCATCTCTTCCAGATTCGACTCCCGCAGCCGGTTGAAATCAAAGTGGTCGTAGCAGAAGTCGAAGCCTTGATTTAAACCAAAGCGCGAATCGAGGACCGCCGAGCCGATGACTGCACCCGTCGCGTATCCATGTTTCTTGAGCAGGGAAGCCAGGGTTGGCTGATCGGGGTTGAGTTTGTTGCCACTGAAGTCGTGCATCCCGCTGAAGGTGGGATACGTTCCCGTGAAGATGGCCGCATGGGCCGGCAGCGTTACCGGGGGCAGGAGTATAAGCGCGTTCAAAACGAACGCCGCTTGCGGCAAGCGCATCGATGTTTGGAGTACGAATTCGTTTGTAGCCATAGCAACCCAGGTGGTCCGCGCGAAGGGTGTCGATCGTGATGATAACCACATTCGGCCCTGGTTTGACGGTGCCGGCAAGCCGGAAACCAAGGAAAGAAGCAGGCAGAACAGCGAAGAACAAAATCGGCGAGAAACCATGGGATGCACAAATTATGCGACAGAAAACGCGGCCCGAATGCGGCTGAGCGGCGCGGGAACTGTGCTAGTCTGATGGCCCGATGAACCTTTCGTGCGCTCTGGGTGCCGGTTTCTTGTGTGCGTCGCTGGGCCTAACGGCTATGGCGTCTACGAAGGAAACGGCACCGCGGCCCGATATCTTTCTCATAACGATCGACACCCTGCGAGCCGACCACGTGCACTGCTACGGCTATGAGCAGGTCAAGACGCCCGCTCTGGACGCTCTGGCAAAAGATGGCATCCGCTTCGAGCAAGCGTTCACCGCGAGCCCGATCACAAATACTTCGCACGCCAGCATTCTCACGGGGCTGTTGCCGAGTTCACACGGAGTGACCGATTTTGGTGTGCCGCTGTCTCCTGCGAATCCAACGCTGGCGGAGTTGCTTCGCAAGCAGCGCTATCACACAGCCGCTTTTATTGGAGCAGTCATTCTCGACAGCAAGACGCTGGCTCCCGGATTCGATCAAGGGTTCGACTTCTACGACAACTTTCCCGAGCATCCAACCTCGAAATCGCGATGGGGACGCATTGAACGCCGGGGGATGGAAGTGGTGCGGCACGCGGAGACGTGGTTGAGTCAGCATCCAACCGGCCCACATTTCCTATGGGTGCACCTGTACGATCCGCACGATCCCTACGAGCCTCCCGAGCCGTATTCACGGATATACAAAGATCATTTGTACGATGGAGAGATCGCCTATGCCGATTCCGCACTGGCAAACTTCATCGCGTACCTCAAGAAAACGGGCCGGTATCGCAACTCGATTATCGTTGTGGTCGGCGATCACGGAGAAGGTTTGGGCGAGCACCACGAGGATACTCACGGAATTTTCCTTTACGACTCAACGACTCACGTGCCGCTGATTCTCAAGCTGGCTCACGGACTCAACGCAGGAGTGGCAGTCGATGCACAGGTGACAACCCTTGATATTGCGCCAACGATACTCGATCTGGCGGATGCCCCGGCGTTCGAGAAGACGGATGGCAGCTCGTTGAAGCCCTATTTCACTGGGGCGGAGAGAGCTGAGCACACAGCCTTCGGCGAGGCCGACTATCCTTTGCGCTTCGGTTGGACTCCGCTGCGATCTGTGCGCAGCGAAGGATATAAATACATTGAGGCGCCCCGGCCTGAGTTTTATGACTTGCGGAGCGATGCAGGCGAGTTGATTAACCGGTATGAACCTTGGAACGATCGCGTGCAGAGGGCGCGCGCCATGCTGACGGAAGTGCGCGCCCGGGAGCCGTCGCCAGCGACTGTCAAGGGAGCGGTGGGACAGGAAACAATCGATGAGCTCAAGGCGCTGGGGTATGTTGGCCCTGCAGATGCGGGAAGCGCAACAACAGCTCCGGAGCCCTCGATGTTGCCTGACCCGAAGGACAAGATCGAAGAGCAAAATTTGCTACACGCGGCGATGATGGCAGCCGAAGACGACCGCAATGAAGAGGCTCGGAAGCTTTTCCAAAACGCGCTGGCGCTCGATCCCGGATCCTCGACCGCTCTGCGGGAATTGGGGGAACTGGAATTACGGGCGGGGGAATACGACAAGGCCGCGGAGCACTTGAAGGGCGCGACGCAGGCCCGTCCGAACGACGCTACGGCGTTTTTCTATGAGGGACAAGCATTGGAGCATCTGCACGACTTCGCCGGAGCGCGCGATGCGCTCGAGGCCAGCCTGAAGCTCGTGCCGGGCCAGTTGCCGGGCCGCCTGCTCCTGGGCCGGGTGTATCTTGGGCTGAACAAACCAAAGGACGCTGAAGATCAGTTCGAAGCCGCGCTGCTGCTGCAGTCGAACAGCGTAGAAGCTCAACAAGGACTCGCAGAGGGGGAAATTGAAGAGGGCAACTTCACCGTGGCTGTGCGTCAGCTCGAAGCCCTCTCTAGGATGGACGCGAAAAATCCGGACCTCTTCGAATGGCTGGCGAAAGGTTACGCACGATTAGGAGAAGCCGCGAAAGCACAGCGCGCTCGGACGCAAGCCCAGCTGCTGCGGCAGCGCAGTGCGCACGCATCCGACAAATAGGAAAGAAATCCACATGCGACTTTCTAGGTTTAGCGCTCTGCGACGGTTTTGCCGGCGTTCACAAAGATGTCGCTCAGCACGTGCCCCCGCATCTGTGGCGGCTGTTCAATCCCATACAGATGCAGGATTGTGGGAGCGATGTCGTACACCGAAGCCGCAAACCCCATAAGCCGCAGATTTTGCTTGATGCCGGGTCCCATGGCAAAGAAGGACCCGGGGACGTCATCGCCGTCTGCGAAGTCGTGTTTGGCGATGACTGGCGTCGTCTTCTCGTGGTCCATGTGCGCATGCGGATCGGTTTCTTCGAATTCGCGAAGCGGTTTGATGCCGTGATCGGAAACAATGATCAGGTAGGTGTTCTCGTCGACATGCTTCAGGATTTCACCCAGGACCTTATCGAACGCGACGTACTGGTCAGGGAAAGCCTCGGTGCGCACCGCGTTAATTTTGGGGTTGTAGCCGGCGTTGTAAGGAGCAATGGGATAGAGCCAGTGCCCCGTGCGATCTTCGCATGACTGCCCCAGCCAGGTGAAGTCGGTTGGATGGTGGTCGAGGATATAGGCGAAGAGACGAGTCTGTTGGTCGCGGATCAATTGAACCTTGGCCAGCCAGGCATCGATTTCCGCCGACTCATGCCCTTGAAGATCGGCCGCGGAGGGCATCCGTTCGCAGTCGATATAAAAGTCCCCCACATTCTTCAGCAATTCAGCCTTCAGGGATGGCGGGTAGACTGCATCTCCACCCTCGACTTCCGAAAGTTTGGGTGCACAAAGGACGCCGTCCTCGCAGTTCTTGCCGCGAGTCAACATGCCGCTGATCATGTAGCCGTTCACCGGCATCACCGGAAAAGTGGCTGGGACATTGGTCATCCCGACAGTGACGTGATTCTTGGACAGAATCGACCAGATCGGTTCCTCCTTGAGCATGTTGGTATTGGCGGTAATTCCGCCCACAATGAAACCTGTAACCCCATGCTCCTCGGGCTGGGTGCTGGTGAACATGGTGCTGAAGACGCGAGGGCAGTTCGGTGCGGAGACAGTGCGGAGCTTACCGTAGGCTCCTTTCTTTATCACCGATGAGAGGTTGGGCATCTTGCCCTCGAGGAGCAAGGGCCGAGTGACGTCAAGTTCCATGCCGTTGACGCTGACTACGACCACGTGGGGCTTCGGCTTGGCAGAGCTTTGACCCAAGGCGGATACAGGTGGAAAGAGTAAGACGCAAGACGCTAACACAAAGACAGCCAACCGACGCAATACCATGGAACCCCCCCACATCAATTAGGGCCGGCGACGAGAACTCTCGCCGAATCGACGGCATTATAGCGCATTCTGGAACCCTGCTCGCAGAGGCGCCGGCTGCCCTCGCGCGTAGGCGCACATGGACCCGACCAAGCTGTTTATGGGACTGAGCGCATGTGGCATGTGTCCCAGAAGGTCTTTGAGCAAGAAGATGGAAGCGTCGTTTTGCAGTTTAGTTAGCGCCGGTCGAGGACGCAGTGCGCGGCCTCGTCAACGGCATCGAGAGCGTCGAGTTCATGATCATCCCCGGCTGGAAAGTGAAGACCACATACTGGATGCACTGCGGGCGTACCTGCCGAGAAGTTTCAGGCAGCTCTGGCCGCGAAGCAAGCGGGACGGTAGCGAATGGCTCGGCAGGTGTTCACGTTCGACGCGCCGCCCGGAAGGGAGATGTGCTGGTTCAGACCGACAAGCCGCGTTTCATGGTTCCACCGATTTTCTTCAGTGCGGCGCTGGCCGGATGCAGGGTTTTACGCTGTTGCGCTAAGCCTGGGGTCTCCACTTCGCCGGGACAAACAGCAGGCTACGCTGATGCCACGCGGTTTCAGTTCGTAACGCAGGCACCGCGCCAGTCCGCGCGACCCTGGTTCCCGGCGGTGCCGTAAAAGTAAGGATACGAAATGGGGACACTTAGTCCGTGCTGCTTGCTCCAAGGCGTTTGGCTGCGGCCCGCTCCCGCGCTGCGTCCGCTTCACGTCCCAGCTGAGCATAGGCATCGGCTAGAAACATGTGCGGCTCAGGCGCCTGGGGTTCGAGTGCGGCGGCCTTCTTCAACTTTGGGATAGCTCCCTCAAAATCTCCCGACAGCTCCAGAAATCGCCCCAGGATCAGGTAGCTTCCGAAGTGATCCGGCATGAATTCCAGCACCGTCTGGCACTCTTTGATTGTCTCCGGCACGCGGCTGGTATGCGCGTAAGCCGACTCCAGAAAAAGATGCGCCTCGGCAAAGCCCGGCACCTTGGCTACGGCGAACTCCAGTTCCGGCACCGCACCCGCGAAATCCCCAACTCCCATCAAACCTTTCGCCAATTGGAAATGCCTCGAGGCCGAATCCGGATCCAACTCCATCGCCTTGCGGAGCACAGGCACAGCCTTGTCGTACTCCATCATATCCAGAAAGCACTCGCCCAGCTCCGCATAAGTATTGGACACGCCGGGTTTCTGGGCCACCAGTTGTTGCAGCAGAGGGACAGCTTCGTCGGGGCGCCCACTCTGGCGTAAGGCATTGGCCTGGTGCGTCAAGTTGCTGATCTGGATCTCGTCCTTGGGATCGGCTCCCTGGTCACCGGCATCTGCCTTCGAAACGTTGCTGCGCCCTGAAACGTATCCAAGCGCGGCCAGTTTCTCGTGCGCCATCGGGTCCACCGCCGCCTTCGGTGCTTCCCGGTGGCTGCTCGTCTTCTGCCGGATGCCGTCGAGCCGGCTCGCCAGCGTATCCGCCGCTGCGGCCGACTCCGCCGCGAGATTGTGTTCCGCTTTCGCGTCCGCAACCTCGTCATACAGTTCCCGCCGCGGCGCCTGTACATACAAATACTTTCCCGTTCGCAGCGATTGCAGTGCACTCCATCCAAATGCGGTGTGAGGATAATCCGTCTCCGCATAAGCCGGCCGATCGTGCCACGCGGCCACGGCCGCGTCGCCTCCCGCCTTCATCATCGTCGCGGTGGTAGTCAACTCAGTCGTCGCCGTCATCAGTCCCAGCAGCGACTCCCCTTGGACTTCGGCCGGCACGGCCAGTCCCGCTGTCTGCAAGAGCGTCGGCATCACATCCACCAGTTCGACCCGACTGTCGACCCGAACCTCGGGCTGTTTCTCGGTCCGGCTCTTCGCCGTACTTCCGTGCGGCAACTTGATCACCAGCGGCACCCGAATCGTCTCGTCATACAGAAAAATCCCATGTGTATCTTCACCGTGAGCCCCCAGCGATTCTCCGTGATCCGCCATTACGGCAATCACTGCGCCGTCGTACAGCGCGTCCGCTTTCAACTGCCGCAGCAATTTCCCCACCGCCGCATCCTCGTACGCAATCTCTCCGTCATACGGCTCCGAGGCGTACCGGCTCTTGTAGGGTTCCGGCGGATCGTACGGGTCGTGGGCATCATACAAATGCACCCAGATAAAGAACGGTCCTGTCGGGTGTTGTGTCAACCAAGCCAGGGCACGTGCCACGACTTCGTCCCCACGGCGCTCGATCGTCTGGAAGCGGCCCTTCTGCCGGAGTTCTTCAGGGTGGAAGCCAGCGTTATAGGTGTCAAACCCACGGTCGAAGCCCGGCGCGTAGTTTGTAGCTGGGTCGAGAACCGTCGAGCCGACAAAAGCCGCAGTGTGATATCCGTGAGCGTGCAAAATGTCGGGAGCATAGGGCAGATCCTTCGCCAGTGGCACACGAAAATCGTTTACCTGGTGGAACTGTGGATACGTACCGGTGAGAATCGTCGCGTGTGAGGTCGGCGTTAGCGGAGCCTGCGCATAGGCGTGCGTAAATACCGCCGCTTGCCATGCCAGTTCGTCCAGGTTCGGCGTCAGCCCGCGCTTCGATCCCAGAAACCCCATCCGGTCCGCGCGCGTCGTGTCGAGCGTGATCAGCACAATGTTTGGCAAAGCAAGGTTCGCCGGAGCAGCCTTGGGCGGAGCAGTGTGCGCCGGTGCGCTATTCGTCGGAACTGTGCCGGGCGGCCCAACCGCTGCAGCAAGCGCGCTTCCGATCAGCCCGAAAACGCACAGCCACTCACGAATTAGCGACATGGGAAAAAGTCTATCATTCGACAATATGGCAAAATCCGGTACTCGGACCTCGTGCCCGTTAGCATTACAGCCCGGTGAGTCCTCTCCGGAGGAAACTCCCTGACTCACTCTTCTCTGGTTGACTCTTGGGCAGATTGCTTCAGGCGATCGGCTTTGGTCCGCTCCTGCGCCGCATCTTCTTTGCGTCCCAACTGATCGTAAACCTCGGCCAGAGCAATATGTGGCTCGGCTCTTTGGGGTCGCAGCGCAGCCGCCTTCTCCAGTTTCGGCAATGCCGCCTCAGGGTCGCCCGACTTCGCCAGATATCGCCCCAGAATCAGGTACGTTCCGTATTGTTCAGGGATGATCTTCAGCACCTTTTCACATTCGCTGATCGTCTCTGGCCGGTTGGCTCGCGCGTAAACGATCTCTAGCAAGAGGTGTGCATCGATAAGATTCGGAACCCTGGCGGTCAACCTCTCGAGCACAGTCGCTGCCCGCTGCACATCTCCGAGTCGCATCAAGGTTTTGCCCAGGTCCAATTCGGCCATGGTGAACTTCGGGTCCAGCTCCACCGCCTTGCTCAGCATCGGGGACGCTTTGTCGTATTGCTGCAAGTGCATATAGACCCCGCCGAGCTTGAAATAGAGCATCGGCATGTCTGATTCTTGGGCAATCAGCTTCTGCAGGATCGGAACAGCCTCCTCGTAGTGCTCATTATCAAGAAGAGCATTGGTGTCTCGGATCGTATTGGCCGTCGCAATCTTGTCCTTGGGGTCGGCACCCTCGTCAGAAGGCTTGGCAATGTGGCTGCCCCCCGTTACGTATCCGAGCGACGCGAGCTTCTGCTGTAGTGCTGGATCGAGGGCCGCAACCTTTTCGTCGGAGAGCTTGGGCGCTTCCCGTTTGCTGGTTGTCTTGTCCAGGAATGCGTGCACCTGGCCCGCCAGCGTGTCGGCCACCGCTACCGAGGTCGATGCTAGATTGTGCTCCGCTTCGGGGTCTACCGTCTGGTCATACAGTTCCCGCTTCGGCGCCTGCACATACAAGTATTTTCCTGTCCGCAGCGACTGCAGCGCACTCCATCCGAAAACGATGTGAGGATAATCCGACTCCGAATAGGCCGCCCGGTTGCGCCAGGAATTCGCAGCCGCCGCGGATTGCTCGGCTTCCCCTTTCGTCGTCGTTGTCATCAATCCCAGCAGCGATTCCCCTTGCACCTCGGCCGGTACGGCAATTCCTGCCGTCTGCAACATCGTCGGCATCACGTCCACCAGGCCCACGCGATCGTCGATTCGCCGACCGTAGATCTGTCGATCCTCGGTCTGCCCATTCTTGATTAATTGACCCTTGATTGTCTGACCCCCGGTCGGCTTCTCCGCTGCGCGCGCGTGCGGCAGCTTAATCACCAGCGGCACGTTGATGGTCTCATCGTAAAGAAAGAATCCGTGCGTATCCTCTCCGTGAGCTCCCAGCGACTCGCCGTGATCGGCCATTATCGCGATCATCGCTCCATCGTAGAGCCCGCGCGTTTTCAACTCCCGCAGTAATTTCCCTACCGCCGAATCCATGTACGCAATCTCTCCGTCGTACGGCTCCGCCGCGTACCGGCTTTTGTAGGGTTCGGGCGGATCATAAGGCTCGTGCGGGTCATAAAGATGTACCCACATGAAGAAGGGACCTCTGGGATTGTGGTTCAACCAGGTTGTCGCCCGGGACACCACTTCATCCCCCCGGCGCTCGATGGACTTGTACCGGTCCCTCTCAGCCAGGAACTTCGCTGAACTGAATCCGGCGTTGTAGACGTCAAATCCGCGGTCAAAACCGGGAGCGCCACCGTGCGGGTCAAGAGCCAGGGAGGCGATAAATGCTGCGGTGTGATATCCATGCGATTGTAAAATCGCCGGCGCATAGGGTAGGTCCTCACCCAGCACATCCGGAAAATCGAGCACGTGATGGTACTGCGGATAGGTCCCCGTGAGAATCGTCGCATGGGAAGGCGAGGTTAGCGGAACCTGCGCGTAGGCCCGTGTGAACACCGCCGACTGCCGCGCCAACCCATCCAGGTTCGGAGTAAGTCCGCGCCTCGATCCCATGAACCCCATACGGTCCGCGCGCGTCGTGTCGAGCGTGATCAGCACAATGTTGGGAACCGCCTTCTCCGGCCCGCGCCTTTTTCGCGCAGTGGAATGGCCGGCCGTCTTCCCCGCTGCCGGGGTCGCGGAAGCGCTGTTCTCAGTGGTCTGATTCCCGTTACTCTGAACCGGCGGGTTCTGGAGCGGCAGCGCGAACGCGGCCAGACTCACAACACACAACAGCCAACGAATCACAAACATCGAATCAGACTCCATTCCCGGGGGAACATGACCGGAACCGATGCGGCTCAAGATCGCTCGGAACGAAGGCAACGACAATATTCCGACCGGCTCACTCCTGCGGCGCGGCATTTCCCGGGTCGGGTGCGCCGTTCGCCGGATGGATCGGACTCGCGGCCAGACGCTCGGCCTCAGCCCGCTCGCGCTCCGCATCGGCCTGCTTCCCCAACTTAGTGTAAACATCGGCCAGATACAAATGCGGCGCTGGTATCTCGGGCCGCAGCGCAGCCGCCTCTTGAAGCTTCAGCACTGCCCCCTCCAAGTCCCCGGACTTCGCCAGAAATTGCCCGAGAGTCAGATAGGTTCCGTAGCTACGTGGAAAGAACTTCAATACTTTTTCACATTCGCTGATCGTCTCTGGCACGCGGTTGCTCCGGGCATACGCAATCTGTAGCAGAAGGTGTGCCTCCGCCAGATTCGGCACCCTGGCTGTGACCTTCTCGAGCACAGTGGTTGCTTCCTCAATATCTCCAAGCCGCATCAAAGTTTTGGCCAACCCCATCTCGGCGTCGGTGAACTTCGGGTCCAACACCACCGCCTTGCGAAACACTGGCTCTGCTTTCTCGAATTCGTGCGCCTTCAAGTAGCAATCGCCCAGCTTGGAATACGGCATGGGCATCTCCGGGTTTTCGGCAATCAATTTCTGCAGAACTGGAATCGCCTCCGAGTAGTGCTCATCCGCCATCAGATCGTTGACGCGTCGAATTGCTCTGATCGTCCCAATCTTGTCCTTCGGATCGGGCTCCTGGTCCGACGATTTGAAAACACGGCTGCCCGACGTAACGTATCCAAGCGATGCGAGCTTGGCCTGCGCCGCTGGATCCAGGGCCGCAACCTTTTCATCCGACAGCTTGGGTGCTGCCCGCTTGCTGGTTGTCTTTTCCCGGATTGCCCGCACCTGGCCGCCCAGCGTATCGGCGACCGCCGCCGACGTCGCTGCCAGATTGTGCTCCGCTTCGGGGTCCACCGTCTGGTCATAGAGTTCCCGCCGCGGCGCCTGTATGTACAAATATTTTCCGGTCCGGAGCGATTGCAGTGCACTCCATCCAAATGCGGTGTGAGGATAATCCGTCTCCGCATAAGCTGGACGGTCGCGCCAGGAATCTGTAGCTTCTGCCTCTCCCGCCTTCATCAGTCCGACCAGTGATTTGCCCTGCACTTCCGCCGGCACCGCCGCTCCCGCAATCTGCAACAGCGTCGGCATCACATCCACCAGCTCTACCCGATTCTCAATCCGTTTCTCGGCTGCACCCGCCTCCGGCAGCTTGATCACCAGCGGCACCCTTATCGTCTCATCGTAAAGAAAGAACCCGTGGTTATTTTCCCCGTGAGCTCCCAGTGATTCCCCGTGGTCGGCCATCACCGCGATCATTGTTCCATCGTAGAGCCCGCGCGTTTTCAGCTCCCGCAACAATTTCCCCACCGCCCAATCCATGTACGCAATCTCCCCATCATACGGCTCCGCCGCATAGCGGCTCTTGTAGGGTTCGGGCGGTTCGTATGGCTCGTGCGGGTCATAAAGATGAACCCACATGAAGAACGGACCTTGTGGATGGGAGTTCAACCACGTCAGAGCATGCTCCACCACCTCACCGCCGCGGCGCTCAACCGTGCGGTAGCGATCTTCTTCTTTATTGAACGCTGCCGTGCTGAAACCCGCGTCGTAGGTGTCAAACCCCCGGTCAAAACCGGGAGCGCCCCCATTAGGGTCAAGAGCTATGGAGCCAATAAATGCCGCCGTGTGATATCCACGAGATCGTAGAATCGCCGGTGCATAGGGGAGATCCTCCGCCAGCACATCGGGAAAGTCGTAGACCTGATGGAACTGCGGATAAGTTCCCGTAAGAATGGTCGCGTGCGAAGGAGAAGTCAACGGAGCCTGCGCATAGGCGTGCGTAAACACCGCCGACTGCCGCGCCAACCCATCCAGGTTCGGAGTAAGTCCGCGCTTCGATCCCAGAAACCCCATCCGGTCCGCGCGCGTCGTGTCGAGCGTGATCAACAAAATGTTGGGTGCTGGCGTTCCAGCCGCCGCCGTACTCGCGCACCAACACACCAAACACAACCACCGTCGAATCACGCGCGCACTGAACACATTACTCCTCAGACCCTAAATCGAGACCCCAGGCTCGCGGCCATCCCTGAACCGCCGGATTATTGTTGCGGACTGCTTGCCGGCGGCGTCGCCGCGGGCGGCTTGACTTTCGGAGTCTTTGCCGGCTTCTTCGTCGGGCCTTCGGGAAGGCGCCCACAGTCTTCAGGATAAATGAAAAGCGTTGGATCCTGCGGGCCCAGGACTACTTCCTTGAATCGAACCACCCTGCTCCCTTTACTATTCAGATCTTCGACCTTAATGGGGAAGCCCTTCCATTCTTCGGGCTCCCAGAATCTCAGCTTCGTGGCTACCGGAATGTCTTTTCCACTCACGGTAACGTCCTCCACCTGACACACGCGTCCGTCCACTGTCTCCTTCCCGACCGCCACGCGCTCGCTGGTGTGGCCGGGTCTCGAAGCGATGAAGGGCCAGGAGCGAAAATACGCGTGCGCGACCTTCACGCATCCCATTTTCGTCTGACCGTAGGTCATCTCATGTGTCAAATCCGTGATGTAATAGCCTTTTTCCATGGGGCCTTCCGACCTCAGCAGGTTTCCGGATCTGTAAACATAACCCTCCCGGTCATCGTGAGGTTGCATACTGCCCACCATCACCGCCGAAAATTCTGTGAACTCGTCTAACGGAAATCCCGATCTCGCAGCCGCAGCCTCGCCCGGCTGTCCCGGCGTTGACTCCTTCGGTGTCGCCTGCCCTGGTGCTGCCTCCTGCGTCGACGCCGGCTCTTTTGTGGTAGTTTGCCCCACCGAATCCTGCCCTTGTGATGCTTCTGTCCACAGCCCCGCCGCCATCAGGCAGCCGGCGAACAGCAGCATCGAAGTCCATCGAATCATTCCTTTCCCCCGATTAGAATCGACTCTCCGCATATAAGAAAAAGGCCACGCGGGGAACCAGCGTGGCCCACGAAAAACATCAGGATCGGATTGTTACTGCAGGGTCGTCCTGCGGCTGGCTTTGTCCTTTTTCAGGGCAGCGGTGCCCGCCTTGAACGTGGGCCCTGCGGCCTTCGCGGCCTCTGCGGCCTCCGCGTCCTTCGAGCTTACGTCCGGAAGCTTGTCCGTCAGGAAGCCAAAGCTCCCAAGGAACTCGTATCCGCTGAAGCCAAGGAACGAGTCCCAATTCCATTTGCCAGGCTTGTTCTTGGAGTTTACGGACGTAGCCGTGATCGTTATCCACTCCTCGCCGGTGTAAGTGCCAGCGTAGGCGTCCATGATCGCGTCAGCATAAATGTAACGGCCGGAGCCGGTGATGCCCGGCTGCAACCCAGTGCTCTCCAGGTCCAGAGCGGTAACTTTGATCGCGGTGCCTTCGAGAGTCGCAAACGGATTCGCGGAGGCAGCGCAAGCATCCAGAACGTCCATGCCGCTCATATAGAAGTTGTTGGCTCCGCCGGTCTGCACGATTTCGTAGTTGCAATATTGTACTCCGCCGGTGTAGTTAAGGAATCCGAAAGCGTAGCTACCCTGTGCAAAGGCAGAGCTGCAGCAAAGGACAAGAAGAGTGATTACCGCCAAGCTTTTCAGTTTCAAAGGAATCCTCCTGGAGGTTTTGTTCACAATTGTGAACAACAACCCCGAGACAGTACACCTTCTACTGAGGAACAGTAGTCGCGTTGCACTGACAGCCTGGAAGCTTAGCCCATTCCGAAACGATGTCAAGCAAAAATTTTGCAAAAGAGAAAAACATTGCAATCTTGCCGTCGATTATCAAATGGCCTACGTATTCCGATAGCCGCTCTTCGCGTTGAATGTCGTATTTGTCTTGCCTAAGAACAGGATCAGTGTACAATCACCTGCCAGCAGGTCAGAGAAGGTTCTGCACCAGCCGTTTCCGCCGATGGTTCCACGCTTCCTCTGCTCCTGACTTCGCCAAGGAGATACCATTATGCATGTTTGCAGGATCGCGCTCGCTGCTTGTCTCGGCCTTGTTCTGCTCATGCTTTCGGCCCCGGCCCAAGCGCAATATCAGGTCACATATTTAGATTCGAATCAACTCGGTCTAAAAAATAGTGGGGGCACCACAACCCAAAGCGTGCACGTCGACCCGCTGCTGGCCAACCCCTGGGGACTGGCCCATAGCGCCACAGGGCCTTGGTACATTCCCGAGAACGACACGGGATGGGTGACCGTCTACAATGCAACAGGAGGACAAATACCTCTCCGAATCTTGATTCCCACAGCCGGAAGCGAAAACGGCTCGGCGCAAGGTGGAAACGGTCCGGGCACACCGACGGGAATCGTTTTCAACGGATCATCGAAGGATTTCCAGATTCAGGGCATGCCAGCGACTTTCCTTTTTGACACACTGGATGGCACCATCAGCGCATATGTGCCGGGCGTGAACGCCAACGAAGCGATCATCGTGGTCGACAACTCGGCTAACGGGGCGCTGTACCAGGCCTTGGCCATCACCAGTTATCCCTCGGGGAATTTCCTTTACGCACTCGACAACGCCAACAATGTAATCGATATGTACGACCGCACCTTTACGCTGGTGAAGTCGTTCGGCGATCCGTCGATCCCATCCAACTTCTCAGCGTTTGGCATTCAGGACATCAATGGCATGGTTTACGTCGCCTACGCTAAACCGAACTACGGCTCCGGCGGTTATGTCGATGTCTTTACGGAGAAGGGTGTCTTGGTGAAGACACTGATCCAGGGACTACCACTGAACCAAGCCTGGGGGATCGCCTTGGCGCCCAGCAACTTCGGGCCGCTCAGCAATACTCTGCTGATTTCAAACAACTCCGAGTTCGGAACTATCAACGCGTTCGACCCTAATACCGGCAAGTTTGTAGGCACGATCAAGGATCAGAAAGGCAAGCAGGTCGTCCTCAACAACCTCTGGGGAATCGCTTTCGGTGGCGGGAACTCATCCAGTGGAGCAACCAACGAGCTGTTCGTCACCGTGGGCAACGGCAACGGGCTCAACGAATTGGCCGGCACCTTTTTATCAATCAAGCCGTAATTGACAACAACAGCAGCAGGAGGACGTAACTTGTGCCGCCTGAATGAGGCGGCCCTTCTACTCCGGGGACCCAGGCGTCGCCGACCAAGCCATCAGCTTCGATAGCGATGAGTATATCTTGGTTCAGCGCTCCATTCTTTGGCTATCTCGTCCGGCAGAAACTTCAGGGCGACGAAGCGGTAGTGCGAGATGCTCTGGCCGATCATTGGGCTTTGATCTTACGTGGATGAAACCGGCAGGTCAACGAAGGCGGAGAGGCGCCTCTCCTTCGCTCGCGGTCCACAAACGGCGTTATGGGAAGTGAAGGACAAGGCTGGGAGTGAATAGTCTCTGAACTGGAAGCTATTGCACAAACTCCGCGTTCGTGGCTGTGGTTCCGAAAAGGCAAATCGGCTCGCCAGGTCGCTGCTCTCCATCCGATCTTCGGTCCAGTTCGAGCTAGTAAATCTCGGCACCCGATTTCCTGGCGCTTGAGCGACTAATGTTTGGGTACCGGGTGCCGAGCAGCAGATGCTCAGTTAGCGACCGCGCTTGCTGTGCCAAAGAGCATTGCCTCTACCTTTGCGGCAGCTTCGTCCTGCATGTGCGGTAGCACATGAGCGTAAGTGTCCAACGTAAACGCCGTGCTGGCATGTCCTAGCTGCTCCGATACCACCTTAGGAGAGACTCCGGCTGCCAGTGCGAGTGTGGCCGCTGTGTGCCGTAGATCGTAGAGTCTGATCCTCGGCAAACCGGCCGCCTTAATAATCGACCTGAAATGCTTAGCGAGACAATCGGCGTTCATCGGCTGGTCGGCGGCAAAACCGCCGAGAAGCTGATCGCCAAGGTGAAGCAGGGAGGAGTGTTTGCGTCGGTTCTCGGGCCACCGCAGAATTCCGCGAAGTACACATCTGTAAAGGTGGTGCCGGTGGTCGCGAAACCTGATACGAAAACTCTCCAGTTCATGGCCGAAGCCGTTCGAGATGGCAAACTGGTGATCCCGATCAGCCGCAAGCTTCCACCCAGCAAGGCAGCCGAAGCTCAAGCCGCTGCGGAAAAGGGTGGTATCGGGAAGGTCTTGCTGGTGGCTTGACATGCTTTTGCGGACAGAGGGCACGAAAGGGAATCGGAAATGAAGAAAGATCAGCGCGGAATCAACACCGCCTCGAAACCGAGTGGCGATGGGTGTATGGAATGTCTGGCGTCATCTAAGGGTTGGTGGCTTCACCTCCGCCGGTGTGCGGAGTGTGGGCACATCGGATGCTGCGACAGTTCTCCGAGCCAGCACGCATCAAAGCATGCGGCAACGACAGGGCATCCGATCATTACCAGCTTCGAACCGGGTGAGGATTGGTCCTTCGATTACGAGAAGCAGCGGATGATCAAAGGTGTGGAGTTGCTTCCGCCGCACTCGCATCCTGAAAATCAGCCCGCGCCTGGACCTGCAGGAAGGGTGCCAGCCAACTGGGAATCGCTCCTAAACTAGCTGGCGTTTAGTTTCTTCAGACGTGATGCTATGGAAAGGTGGCGGACCGAAGATGACCACGGGCCGCATGGAAGCTTTTAGCGATGGGGTCATGGGCGAAGTGTGTAGAGCGACTCTCGTTCGCTGGGTCAGCACAACGATCTTGCGACCCGCTTTGTTTTCTTCCCTTTGTCTTCTGCCGGCCT
>Ga0187857_10001495_pt1 | contig 23734 bp, 19 predicted proteins | sample June2016WEW_8_10_FD_132984 | JGI IMG/M metagenome (GOLD analysis project Ga0187857, IMG submission 132984) | Peatland microbial communities from SPRUCE experiment site at the Marcell Experimental Forest, Minnesota, USA - June2016WEW_8_100 | ecosystem: Environmental > Terrestrial > Soil >... | reverse complement strand
TCAGGTCGGATCGTGGGGCAGACCTCTGGTCTGCCGGTGGTCCGGGCCTCCGGCCCGGATGTCGACGCCGTTAGGTTCACGGAGCCGGAGGCTCCGTGAACTGGCAGACCGGAGGTCTGCCCCACACCTGAACAGTTACCAACCTACCGAACTTGCACGCGATAGAACTTCCGCGGTCCCGTCGGCGTCACCACGAACGGCGAAGCGGCAGTATTTGTTGCCCACGGTCCAGGGAGGTTCGTGGCTTCCATCAGTGTGCCTTGCGGCCAGGACAGGGTCAATTGCTGGCCATTCCAGCTATGGGCCAGCGTCACGGCGGAGGGCACACCCAGGGCCGTAAAGAAAAGACTCTTTACCTGGCTCTCGCTTAAGGGATGAGTAAAGACGGCCACTTCGTCCAGGAAACCGGGGAAAGTGCGGTAATCGTCAAAAGTGTCATCGCCAATCCGGATTATTCCCCCGCTAAACGCTTCCGCCGTGTGCGGCAACACATTGACAGCGGTGAGCAGGTTGGTGGTCATCGCATTTGGGTCAACATAGTAAAGGTACATCGTGGCATTGGACGGGGTGATGGTCAAAGCCACAAACGACCATTGATTCAATGGAGGGAACAAATTAGAGTCCCAATTCCAGGTGAGACTGCTGTTGTTGTTCCAAGTGTAACCCAGTTCGTGCATCCCATTAGTAGAAGCAGCGCCGCCGAAGTCCAGGCCGGCGGCATCACCGGCGCTGTTGCGCCAGAATACCAATCCCACAGTAGTAACCACATTGGCATTGGGGTTTAGCCACGCGGCAATGGTCACCGTGTTGGTGTCCACGTTTAGATCGGGTGACACCAAATAACCGTGGCCGCCGGCAACATTCGGGCCAGGCAATTGCACGCCCGTATTGCTGGTCTCAAATCCAGGAAATGCCGGAGGTTGCGGGCCGGCAACGTTGTCAAGAACATTTGATCCGTAACTCGCATCATAACCATGCCCGCTGTAATCATAGGCCGGCACGCCACCGACAGTAGTATCGTTGGTTTCACTAAACCGCCAATAAACCAGCGGGTTGTTCTCATAGACCGCATAAGCATAGGGCTGGTCCGGTGTCGGAGCCGGCGGGGCGGCCAGGACCGTGACGATTGCAGCCGAGCTGTTGTTCGTCCCGATTGAATTTGTGGCGACGAGTTCAATGCTTCCCACCGAGCCGAATTGCAGGTTTTTCAGTGTCAGCGTCGTATTCGTGGCAGCGGGAATGGGATGGTATCCGCCGCCGGAATTGGTCATCCACTGATAGCTGATCGGCAGTGTGCCGTCAAACTCTGCGTTGAAAGTCAAACTTCCTCCAACAAAAGTGGAAGGGTTGAGGGGGTCCAGGTCTTGGAGGAGTACCGGCGCGCTGGGCGGGTTAATCGTTACTTGAACCACCGGGCTGGTGACGGCGCCGTTCGCATTCGTAACGACAACGTCAAAAAACGCGGGATTGCCATTATAGGCCGCAACTTGCACCAAATTAGATGCGGCAGCTCCGGGAATATTGGTCAAGGTCGCGCTGCCGCCATCCGTTTCTATTTGCCACTGATAATGGAGATTCCCGCCACTGGCATCTTCCGCGAGGGTCAATCGCGTGCCGCCATAGACAGTGGTGGCGGGTGAAACCGAGGGCGCAGGGGCAAGCGGCTTGTCCAGGACGGACAAATCTGAAAATCCAAGATCGAAATTCTGATCATAGAAGTCGGCCACCGCATTATAGGTCACCGAGTTCGGACCGCCGGCGGCCTGAATCAGGCAAATCGAGCCGTCCGGATAAGGTTGGTTGGTGACGCAATATACCCGGCAATACATTTGAGAGCCGTTATTATTATTGACACCCGAGGAAATCGTATAGGCATAATTCACGCCGTTGGTCAGGCGCACCGCGATGCCGGTCCATTGCAGCCAATCGGATGCGGTAAAGGTAAAGTTGGGGTCGCTTGAGTACTCGGCGAGCTTGGTTGCGGTGGTGCTTCCGGGGCCGGCCAACTGGAAGACCCGGAGTTTCATCAAGCCCGGGCCGGTGCCGCTGAGGCCTCCGGAGTAAGTTCCATTGTTGTTACCCATCTGATAGGCTACCGAGGTCAGGACGCCATTGGTTGGCGACAGGAAAGTCTGTCCCGGGGACACCAATCCATTGCCGTTATCATCGTAGTAATTCATGCCGCCCGGCTTCTCATCGACACCATATCCTGTGTCGGGGGTTTGAATACTTGAAATATCAGTGGCTCCCGGGGTCGGAGGATTGGGTCCTATGTCCGTGACAATTTGCGCAACGGCAACGCCGGACATGGCGGCAAGCGCGCAACAAAACATGAGGGTTTTGCTGGCCAGATTGAATATTTTCATAATTTTTTGAGTTGGGCATTAGGACAGCAGACAAACCGCCGGCGAATTTTTTCGCAGGCTTTCCACATTTTCGGGCGTCGGGCGAAGTTTATGCGGGGCGCTGAAAGAAGTCAAGCCTTTTTCACGGCCTTTTTCACGGCTGTTCCTCTTGCCTGGGCCTCAATTCGCCCGCTCCCTTGTTACGGTGCCACCCTCCAACCAAAACTGACCCATGACCAGGGCCGGTCAGGCCCCGCCACAAACCCAGGATCCGAAAGCCGAATCGCCAGCCGCAGCAGCGAAGGCGGCAGGTGAAAGTCCGAAGGTCGAAGGTCATGACCGGCCGTCGGCGGTTGGAGGGCTCCGATTCCGGACCTCGGCCTTCGGGCTTCGGACCCCTGACTTCGACCTTCGGATTTCGGACTTCTTTCGACCTTCGACCCTCGGCCTTCGAACCGGGTTTCAGGGCTGCGGGGTCGGATCGGGCTGGACGGCCTGCTGACAAGCGGTGTAGGCTGGCGGGCATGTCGTTTGTCGGTTCACACCCATCAACCTATGCCGGATTTCAGCCCCGTGTGCAGTTCCATCACTCGACACCCGACACTCGGCCCTCGAACCTCGACCCCCTCCTGCCCACGCGCCTGCAAACTGGTGTAACCAATAGAAAAGGAACCATTCACTTATGAAGCACGTTTTGTCCTCCGAAACCACTCGCCGTGAATTCTTGCGCGCCGGCGCCCTCGGTGTGGCCGGCCTGGGTCTTGGCCTGGCGGGCTGTTGCTGCTCAGGGGAGCGGCGCCAGGCGGGGAAGATACCGGTGGGTTTGCAGCTTTATTCCTTGCGCGAACAGTGCAAGACGGACCTGCCGGGGATGCTGGGGGCGGTCTCGAAGATAGGCTACAAGGGCGTGGAATTTGCCGGCTATCACGGGCGGAGCGCGGCCGAATTGCGGAAGCTGCTCGATGACAACGGCCTGATCGCCTGCGGGACGCACACCGGCTACGAGACCGTGCTGGGCGACAAGCTCAAGGAGACCGTCGAGTTCAACCGCATCATCGGAAACAAATTTCTCATCGTGCCGTGGATGGAGGGCAAGTCCAAGCAGGAATGGCTGGACAAGGCCCGGCTGTTCAATGAAATCTCGGACAAGGTCAAGCCGGACGGGATGTTGGTGGGCTATCACGCCCACGCGCACGATTTCCAGAAATTCGACGGCACCTCGGCCTGGGACCTCTTTTTCGGCAATACGAAACCGGAGGTGATCATGCAGTTGGACACCGGCAATTGCTGCGACGGCGGGGGCGACCCGGTGGCGGTGCTCAAGCAGTATCCCGGCCGCGCCCGCAGCATCCACGTCAAGGCGCACGGGGGCGGACCCGACGCCGTCATCGGCGAAGACAAACTGAACTGGCCGGAGATCTTTACCCTTTGCGAGACCCAGGGCAAGACCCAGTGGTATGTCATCGAGCACGAGTCCGGAACGGACCCGCTGGATGCCGTCAAGCGGAGCTTCGAGGCGCTCAAGAAGATGGGCAGGGCTTAGTGGTCATGACCACTTAGGCAGTGCGCGCTTGCGTCATCTTCAATCCGGCCGCCAAAGGTGAGAAGGCCAAACGCTTTCGCCGTCACCTGGACCAAATCGGGAGCCAATGCGCCCTCAAACTAACCACCGCGCCCGGCGATGCCCGGCGCGTGGCCGCCGAGGCCGTGGGCGAGGGCTATGAGATTATCGTGGCGGCGGGCGGCGACGGCACGCTCAACGAGGTGCTCAACGGGCTGGGCGACGCGCCGGAAGGCTTCGAGCGCGCGCGCCTGGGCGTGTTGCCGCTAGGGACGGTGAACGTGTTCGCCCGCGAGTTGGCCATCCCCGGGCGGTTGGATTTGGCGTGGAAAATCATTTGCCGCGGGCGCGAAACCCGCATCGATTTGCCTTGCGTGCAGTGCGGCGCAAACCAGGAGCGGCGCTACTTTGCGCAACTGGCGGGCGCCGGCCTGGATGCCCGCGCCGTCCAATTGGTCCAATGGACGCTAAAAAAGAAGGTCGGCCCGCTGGCTTACGTGTTGGCGGGGTTGGACGCCCTGCGCGAGACGCCGTCGAAAATCGTTGCCGAGGGAGGCGGGAATTCGGTCACCGGCGAGTTAGTGCTGATCGGCAACGGCCACCTCTACGGCGGGCCTTACAGGGTTTTCCCCAAGGCGGACTTGCGCGACGGCCTGCTCGATGTCTGTGTGTTCCCGCGCGCCGGCTGGCTGACGCTGGCCCGGTGTGCTCTGCCCCTGCTGCTGGGCGGCAGGCTGCCGCCGGCGGCGGTCCGGGTCTTCCAGGCCGAATCGGTCGCGTTGAGCAGCCCGAGCCCTACGCCGCTCGAGGCCGATGGCGAACTCCTGGGCCGCCTCCCGGCGGCCTTTTCCCTCCAGCGCTCACGCCTGCGCGTCATCGTGCCCTGAGGGCGCAGCTCTCTTAGCCCGGATTTTTCTCAGCGCGGGCTCCCGAGGCTGCGTAGCGCAGGTTTCCAACCTGCTGTATCGCCGACTTCCAGTCGGCAGGCTGTACCCGCTTAGGCGCATCTGCGGATTGGAAATCCGCGATACAGCAGACTTGAAGTCTGCGCTACGCGTGGTCTGCGCTACGCGTGCTTGGTCGTGTCTCCAAGCGTCGGCGCGACATTATTCGCTCCCGGCCATGCCGATTGCCCTTTCATGAAGGGCCAACCTTTGCTATAGCCCAGCGCCATGGTTTCGAAATACCTGTCCCCGCACTGGACCGCCGACGACCTGCTCGGTTTAAGCCGCAATTACCAAGAGGCGGCGGTTCTTGCCGCTGCCGCCGACCTGGACCTTTTCAGCCCTTTGGCCTCGACGCCGCTCAGCGCAACGGAGCTGGCTCGGGTCCTTGGATGCAACGAGCGCGGCCTGGCCATTCTCTTGGATGCCCTGGCAGCGTTGGGGCTCTTGGAAAAGTCGGGCGACCGCTATGCGCTTGCGCCCGGGCTGGAGGCCCTGCTGACAGCCGACGGTCCGCAGAGCATTCTGGCCATGACCCAGCACCAGGCCCACTGCCTGCGAAACTGGGTGCAGTTGGCGAGCGTAGTCAAGAGCGGCCGGCCAGCCCCGGCAATCCCAAGCGTGCGGGGTGAGACCGGGGAGCAGGAGGCCTTTATAGGGGGCATGCACAACATCTCCGCCCCGGTTGCCGGCCAGGTCATCCAGGCCGTCCAACCGCTCCAATTCAAGCACCTGCTGGACATCGGCGGGGCCTCCGGCACCTGGACCATTGCCTTTCTGGGCGCCTGTCCCTCGGCCCAGGCCACGCTCTTCGATCTGCCCCATGTCATCCCCATGGCCCGGCGCCGGTTGGCTGCGGCGGGCCTGAGCGAGCGGGTGCGGCTGGTGCCGGGCGATTTTTACACGGATGCCTTGCCGCCAGGCGCCGACCTGGCCTGGGTCAGCGCCATTGTCCACCAGAACTCGCGCGAGCAGAACCGCGCCCTCTTCGCCAAGGTCTTTGAAGCGTTGGCGCCTGACGGGCGCATCGTCTTGCGCGACATCCTGATGGAAGAGGGCCGCACGCGCCCGGTGGCTGGCGCGCTCTTTGCGGTGAACATGCTGGTTGCCACCCCGGGCGGGGGCACCTTCACCTTCGCTGAACTGCGCGACGACCTGGCCGCCGCAGGCTTCGTCCAGGCCGCCGTCCTGCGCCAGGACCAAGCCATGAACTCGGTCGTGGTTGCGGGAAAAGGACTCACCCATTAGGCGGTGCGCATCTGGCCAGTGCCACCGGAGCGCCGACTTCAGTCGGCTTTGGATGTTTGATTGCCACCGGGCTCGCCAATGGATACGCACGCCCTAAGCCGACTGAAGTCGGCGCTCCGCTCTTGCGGGCGCGCGGCCCGGTGCTACCGGCAACATGCGGCCGATCGGACCATAGCCCTTGAAATGAACTGGCTCAAGTCCAAGGCGCGACTCTCCCTGCGGCAGGCCGGGGCAGGCGGCCAGGCCTCGGGGATGCAGGCGCGACTCAAGGCACAGGTGCGGCAACGAGCAGCTTTCCGTTGCGAGTACTGCCATTTTTGCGTCCCTGTCCCGCGGACACCCGGGGTTTGGGACATTCGGCCTGCACGCCGACTGTCCATGGAGCCCGCGCTGAAAGCGCGCAGCGTATCAGCCCAGGGTAACACCCTGGGAAAGCCGGCCTCAATCGGCCCTTGCGCCCTGCAAGGGCGCAGGTCACCCTTCCCGCAGGTCTCAAAGATCGCATTGGATGAGCGGTGCCTTTGGGACCGAAGCAACTCCTCCCGCCCTTGCAGGGCGGGTTCGGATTGCGCGACGGTTTTCCCAGGGCGGTTGCCCTGGGCTGATGTGCCCGCACGCCGTTGGCGTGCAAAATGTCCGAACCTCAGTCGCAGCTTTTCCGCCGCCGCCGCCCAACCCATCGCTCCCACGGACGATTGATGAAACCCTGGGAGATCTGGACCTGCAGCTTTCCCGGCGTACCGGGGCCTCATCCGACCGTCATCCTTGGCGCGGATGACCGCAAGCATTGATTCAGCCGCCGCCTCGGCAAAGCTCCGTCAGGAGCGGCATATTTATAGCGCAGATCCACAGAAGGGGCCGAGCTCCGTCAGGAGCGGCATGTGAGGCCAGCGCGATCCTGGGCGCCGACATGCCGCTCCTAACGGTGAGAGGGGCCTTGTGGGGGCGCGTTGCTATGAATATGCCGCTCCTAACGGAGCTGTCACGCGCGCCCCGTGGTGAAATGCAGGATTAGGCCCATGAGAAATCAGTGTTGAATTTACCTCTCTTGGCACGTATCTCTTTGGACAATGTTAGGTTTCCTCGGAAAACGCATGAAAAAGGCCTGGGCGGCGGAGCGATCTCACTCCGTGCCCCAGAATGCCGACATTGGCCCGGCGCCACCTGGGTGCGCTGCATTGGCGACCACACCAGGTGCAAACGCCGTCGAAGCCGGAACCAATGCAGCCGTCTCGTGTCCCTCCGGGACAAGACGCAGAGGCGTCGGCCAGAAATCCAGGGACCTGCGCACTTGTCCGGGCTGCAATGGGTGCGCTGGGAGTGGGCGTCCCCTGTTTTCGGGGTTCTTGCGAGGAACCCTAACATTGTCGAGCTGTTTATCGTTGCTGATTATGCTGGCGTTGGCGTTGCCGTGCGGGGCCGCGACGGGCCGGGTGATCAAAGTGCTGCCCTTTCACCTGGATCTTCAGGGGCGCCACACCCGTTCGCCCAGCCTCTTTGAGCGGGACGTTTACCAGGCCTATCTGCTGCAGAATCCCGAAAAGCGTTCCGGGATGATGTATGACGTGCATTGGAAGACCAAGGGCGCGACGTCCGCCCCGCTCCGGCTGCAAGTCGAACTGCGGGGCATCGCCGAGGGCAACTTGCCCAGCCAGATGGTCCTGGAGAAAACCGTGCAGCCCGGCGGCGGCTGGTTCGGCCACTGGACCGGCCTGATCCTGAGCGGCCAGAAGTACAAGCAATTCGGAACAGTGACCGCGTGGCGGGCGACCTTGTGGGAAGGGGAACGGCTGCTGGGAGAGCAGCAGTCGTTTCTGTGGTAGGGCGAGGGGCGAGGGGCAGCACTTTGTTCGCCCGACACTCGACACTCGACACTCGACACTCGACACTCGACACTCGACACTCGACACTCGACACTCGACACGTTAGTTTGCCGCGCATGTCTGGATTGCCGTTTGAACTGCTGCTGGCGTTGCGGTATCTGCGGCCCAAGAGGACGTTCGTCTCGGTGATCACACTGATTTCCGCGCTCGGAGTCACTCTGGGTGTGGCGGTGTTGATCATCGTCTTGAGCGTGATGAGCGGGTTTGACCGGCAATCACGGGAGAAGATCCTCGGCTTTAGCCCTCATCTGAAGGTAGCGGAAAGGAACCACACGATGAGAGACTACGCCCAGGTGGTAAAGGTGGCCCTGGCGAACCGGGAGGTGAGGGCCGCGGCGCCGTTCGTGCTCGAGCAAGTCCTGGTGGTGACCGAACCGCAAAGCGGCCAGAGGCAGGTGTGGGCGCCCTTTCTGCGCGGGATTCTGCCGCAGTTGGAGACGAACATGAGCATCCTGCCCAAGAGCATCATCCAGGGGAAGTTCGACGTCAGTGATCGGGGCCTGCTGGCCGGCAGGCAGTTCGCCTTCAACCTGAACCTCTCGGTGGGGGACCGCTTGGAGGTTTATGCGCCGAATGTGTTCGAGGGGTTGTTCGAGCTTGCGCGCACTAACGGCGGAGAACTCCCGCCGGGAACGCGGCTGCCGGTCGTGCCGGAGTACGACGTGCGCGGCATTTTCGATGTGGGGTATTACGAGTACAACCTCTCGTTTATCGTGGGCTCGCTGCGGGACACGCAGGATTTGTACGGGCTGGACAACACGGTGCACGGGGTGATGGTGATGCTGCATGACCCCTACCAGGCGCCGGTCGTGCAAGCGGAGTTGGCGCGGGCGCTGGGACCGAAGTACCAGGTGACGACCTGGATGGAGGAGAACGCCAGCCTGTTGGGGGCGCTGGTAGTGGAGAAGAATGTGATGTTTTACCTGCTGTTTTTCATCATGATCGTGGCGGCGCTGTGCATCCTGAGCGCACTAATAACGTTCGTGGTGCAGAAGACGCGCGAGATCGGCATGCTCAAGGCCCTGGGGGCTGCAGACCTGCAGGTCAGTCTGCTGTTCCTGAGCCAGGGGGCGCTGGTGGGGCTCATCGGCGTGCTGGCCGGCTACGGGCTGGGGCGGCTGGCGCTGGCCTACCGCAACGAATTTCTGCAACTCATGAACCATTTTACCGGGTTCGAGCTCTTTCCGCCTTCGATCTACCAATTCACGGAGCTGCCCGCCCTGATCATCCCCCGGGATATTTGGTTGGTCTGCGGCAGCGCCTTGCTGGTCTGCACGTTGGGCGGGGCGATTCCCGCCTGGCTGGCCGGGCGTCTCAAGCCGGTGGACGCCTTGCGCTATGAATGAACCGTTGCTTACGGCCAAGGGCCTTTGCAAGACCTACCTGCTGGGCAAACGTTCGCTCGAGGTCTTGCGGGGCGTGGACATCGAGTTGCAGCGCGGGGATTTCCTGGCGCTGCGCGGGGCCTCCGGCTCAGGCAAGAGCACGCTGCTGCACCTGCTGGGCGGCCTGGACACGCCCAGCCGGGGCGAAGTCTGGCTCAAGGGCAGGAACCTGGCCCGGCTCTCGCGGGGAGAGTTGGCGCGCGTGCGCAACCAGGATGTCGGGTTCATTTTCCAGGCCTACTACCTGCTGCCGGAACTGGACGCGCTCGAGAATGTCTGCCTGCCGGCGCGCATGGCGCGAAGGCCGGCTGCCGCAACCGAGGCGCGGGGCAGGGAATTGCTGGCCCGCGTGAGCCTGGCCGACCGCCTCGAGCACAAGCCTTACGAACTGTCCGGGGGCGAGCAACAGCGCGTGGCCATTGCCCGCGCGCTAATTAACGAGCCGGCTCTCATCCTGGCCGACGAACCGACCGGCAACCTCGATTCCCACACGGGGGAGGAAATCATTCAGCTCCTCTGCGCCCTGCGCGCCGAGAAGCTCACCACCTTGATCATGGCCACCCATGACGCCAAGGTTGCCGCCCGCGCGCCAAAGTCCGTCGAACTGGTGGACGGGCAGATAATGGGCTATTGACCGCGAATTTCTTTTCGCTAGTCTTCGTCAACTATTGCGGTGACAACGCAATCGAAATCGAAATCTTTTTATGGAAGACAATACTCATTCTCCATCGTCCGGCCTTCCGCGCCGGGAGTTCATCAAGAAGACAGCCACTGCGGCGGCGGCGGTTGCCGCGGCCCCGTTGTTGAAGACACCGGTTTATGGGCAGAACCAGGCGCCCTCCACCGGGCGGGTTATCGGGGCCAACGATCGCATCGTAGTGGGTATCATCGGAGTGGGCTTTGGCATCGGTTGCGACCATTTCGTGGGCCTTCAGGACAAGGCCGGAGACAACAACGTGGTCCTGGCGGCCGGTTGCGATGTCTATGCCCGGCGGCGGGCCTGGATGCGGGGTGAGACGGAGCTGCCCTATCCGAATGCCAATAAGGGCAAAGCCATAGGCTCTTCGGACAGCTCGTACAAGACCACTCCCCTCAAGGAGGCCGATGTGTATGTGGATTACCGGAAGTTGCTGGAGCGCAAGGACATCGATGCGGTGCTGATCGCCACGCATGATGTCACGCACGCCCCCGTAACCCTGGATGCGCTGCAGGCAGGCAAGCACGTCTATTGCGAGAAGCCCCTCACCCGCTATCTGGATGAGGCCTTCAAGGTCTATGACCTGGTCAAACAGACCGGAAAAACCTTCCAGGTCGGTTCCCAGGGCTGCTCGGCCGGGGGCTATCGCAAGTGCGCCGAGTTGATCAAAGCCGGCAAGATCGGCCAATTAGTGTGGGCCCAGGCCTGGTATTCCCGAAACAGCAAGGGCGGGGAATGGAATTATCCCATAGAAAACGAATGCACGGCGGCGAACGTGGATTGGGAGAAATGGCTGGGGCAGGTCAAGAAACGCGGGGACTTCAGCCCCGAGTATTTCCATCGCTGGCGCAAGTATTTCCAATTCTGCGCCGGCCCGATGGGCGACCTGGCGCCACACAAGTTGCACCCGGTGATGCTGGCGACCGGCAAGCCGGAATTTCCCGTGCGGGTCTGCTCGATCGGCACCAAAGCCGTCCACCCGGACACGACCACCAAGGACACCCCCGAGCGGGACGTGGCCGAGCATCAGCAACTGCTGGCCGAGTTCCCCAGCGGCTACGAGATCATCGTGACGTGCTGCACGACCAATGCCTCGACCCCGGGCACGAGCCTTTTCGGCCACATGGCCAACCTGGAAATCGATGCCACCGCCAGCAAGGTGGTCCTCACGCCCCAACGCGAATTCGGGGATGAGATCGATCCGGAGAGCTTCGCCGGCCTTCAGCCCGAGGAGATCCGCGTGCATGAGAAGAATTGGTTCGATTCCATTCGGTCCAACAAAGCGCCCAATGCGGACATCGAATTGGCCGTCCGCGTGCAAACCGTCATCTCGCTGGCCGAGATGTCCGACCGGCTGAAGGTGACATGCTTGTTCGACGAACAGACGCGCAAGATAACAGACGGCTACGGCAAGGAGATTCCACCGATCACCTACGGCACACTGCCAATCTCGTGAGGTGACCACCATCACGCTGGCCCTGCACGCCATGGCGACGCGGTTCGAGATGGTGTTGCACGGAGAGAATCCCGTGGCGCTGCGTGCTGCCGGCGAAGAATCGCTGGCTGAGATCGAGAGGCTGGAGGCCCAGCTCAGCCTCTATCGCGGCCCCAGCGAGATCGCTCACCTCAACGCCCGGGCGGCGCAAGGGCCGGTGCGGGTGACGCCTGGCCTGTTCGCGTTATTGGAGCAGGCGCGGCAGTTGCACCGGGAAAGCGGCGGCGCCTTCGACATCACCATTGCTCCGCTGGTCCGGTGCTGGGGTTTCATGGGCGGCGGGGGCCAATTGCCGGACGCCGCGGCCCTGGCAGAGGCGCGCGCCAGGGTTGGCATGGGCCTGGTGGAATTGGACGCGGAGCGCCTGACGGTCCGGTTTGCCTGCCCGGGGGTCATGCTTGACTTGGGCGCCATCGGCAAAGGCTATGCCATCGAACGGGCGACGGACATCCTGAGGGAAGCCGGCGTCACCAGCGCCCTGGTCCATGGCGGCACCAGTACGGTCTTTGGCCTGGGCCATCCTCCCGAGGCGGAGTGTTGGAAAGTGGCGGTGGAAAGCCCGCGCCATGGGATGGAGCGCGCGCGCGGCGGAGTTCCCGCAGAGAATCTGCCGCCTGAAGGCGGCGTTCCGATGCGCCATGGGATGGCGGGAGCGCGCGCCGGAGTTCCGGCGGCAATCCAGGGTAAGCGGACCCCGGGGGAGACCCTGGCGACCGTGGCCCTGCGCGACCAGGCGATGTCGGTTTCGGCGGTTTGGGGAAGGTCCTTTGAGGTCGAGGGCAAGACTTTTGGGCACGTCCTGGATCCGCGCACGGGCTGCCCCGTGTCCGGAGCGGTCCTGGCAGCCGTGGTCCTGCCCTCGGCCACCGAAACCGATGCCCTCTCGACTGCCCTGCTGGTGCTCGGCATGGAAGGGCGCCGGAAACTCGCCGGGCTGCGTCCCGGCATGAAAACAGTGCTGGTGGCGGAGGCGGAGGAGGGATTCCGCGTTGAAACCAACGGCATTGCAACAGAAAGGTCAAAAGCGCGTTGAAAAACGACCGCACTGCGGCTACGTTGAATCAGATATGCTAGAGGACCGTTCCTACATGCGTCAGACGCCCTTCGACACGCGCCGATCGACGACCGTCATGCTGTTGATCGCCAACGTGGCCGCTTTCTTTCTCCTGTTTGCCCTGTCTCGTTTCTCCAATTTTCGTGTCTATGATTACTTTGCGTTGAGCCTGTGGGGCCTGGAACACGGGTTTGTCTGGCAACTGCTGACTTACCAGTTCATGCACGCCGGGCTCTTGCACCTGTTTTTCAATTGCTGGGCCATCTATGTGTTTGGCCAGGACGTGGAAATGGCGCTGGGCCGCAAGTCGTTTTTGACGCTCTACTTTTCCAGCGGCATCCTCGGGGGAGTGGCCCAAGCCCTGGCCGGGCTGGGGTTGGGCCGTGACTTTGCGGCGCCCGTGGTGGGGGCCTCAGCCGCAGCGTTCGGGCTGGCGGCAGCCTTTGCGATGCTCTTTCCCGACCGGGTGCTGTTGCTCTTCTTCATCCTGCCGATGCGGGCCAAGTGGCTCCTGGCCCTCTGCGGGGCCCTGGCTCTATACGGGATGCTCTCGCCCTTTGACGGCACGGCCCATGCCGCGCATCTGGGTGGCATGCTCACGGGCCTGTTCTTCATCCGCTACGCGGTCCATTGGCAGTGGCCCAAGTTTGGCCGCTTGCGGAGGTCGTCCTCTCGCCGCCTCGTCAAAGTCCATTTCGAGAAACCCGGCTTTTGGCCGGGCTCCAAACAACTCCCCGACGAGGACTTGCCTCCCGAAGAGTTCGTCAGCAGAGAAGTCGATCCGATCCTCGACAAAATCTCGGCCCACGGCATTAACAGCCTGACCGAAGGCGAACGACGCGTCCTGGAGGCAGCCCGCGCCAAAATCGGCAAACGCTAAAACCGGTAGCTCAGGGCCATCACCTGGAGGTTGAGGCCGGGGTTGCGTTGGCTGATGCCGGCGTTGGACATGTGCTGGAAGCGGTAGCCCAGGCGCCAGTGCTGTGCAATGTCCCAATACAGTCCGATATGGCTGGTGAACTGCACCGGGTCGCCGAAGTCTTTCGTTTCAAAATCCCAGCGGGAAAGGAGTGTGGGGCCGGATCCGCCCTCGACCGAGATTGGGAACCGCTCGCGTCCCAGGGCCAGGAGCGGTCCGAGGGTCCCCACAGCAGCGTCGCTGCGGTTATTACCCACCCAGCCGGCCGAGAAGTCCAAGCGGCTTTGAAGGTCCCACGTCTTGCCGAGGTCCCAATGCCAGGGCAGGTTCCAATCCACGAAGGTCTCGGCCTGGTGAAAGTCCCTGCTGGAACTGCTGAAGCCGGCGCCGAAGCGGGCGCCGGCCGACTCAAAGCTGAAATCTCCGGCTCGGGCGTGGGCTGCCATGGCCAAAAGGAGACCAATGGCAGCCCATTTGACAAAGCTGTCCCGACACCACAAAGCCAGTGAAGAATCCATGTTGCTTAAAACTGGCATAGTTTACGGGCTGCCGCAAGTTGCGAGTCAGCCGGCTAACTGTTTTCAGCACCTGCGGCCTTTCGAACGTCCCGTTCCCCCTCACCCCAGCCCTCTCCCTCGGGGAGAGGGAGGATCGTCGTCAGTCGGTCGACGAATCCGGCGGTGCGTGTGCTCGAGAACCAGCCCTGGTTGCCCCCTCTCCCCCGGGGAGAGGGCCGGGGTGAGGGGGAACTGGCTGCCCGACAAGACCAGTTCCCAGAAACAGATCTGCGCCCCGAGTCAGTTCAGCGGCGGAGGAATTTGGCAACGGCCTCGGTGCGGGTCCGCACCTGGAGTTTCTCGTAGATGCGGCGGATGTAGGTGTGAACCGTCTCGTAGCTGATGCCGAGTTTATCGGCGATTTCCTTGTAGAGAAAGCCGTGGCTCAAACAATCCAGAACCTCCTGTTCACGCTCGGAAAGGTTTTCGGTCGGCTGCGTGGAGGGGCCGGTCTTCTGGAAAGATTGGATGACCTTGCGGGCGATGTGAGTGGTCATGGGAGAGCCGCCTCGATGGACCTCGCGAATGGCCTCCAGCAGTTCGGCGCTCTTGGTGCGCTTGAGGAGGTAGCCCGAGGCCCCGGCAGCCAGCGCGTTGAAGATAGTGTCGGTGTCCTCATAGACCGTGAGCATGAGGACCTGGATAGCGGGCAGGCGCGGCTTCAACCGCCGAACGCATTCCACGCCGTTGATGCCGGGCAGATTGATGTCCATCAGGACCACCTCCGGGGCGTCCTTGGGCAAGCCCTCGAGGGCGGCCTCGGCGGTGCCGTAATGGCTGACACAACGGAAACCCTCGGCGCGGCCAATGACCCGCGCCAGGGTGCCGCGCACTTGCTCGTTGTCCTCGACGATCGAAACGGTAATGGGCATGGTCTGAGTCTAGGTCCGGTTTCCCAGCGGCGCCCGGATGCGCGCCACGGTGCCGCCCGTCGGGCCGGGGCCGATGGCAAAGTCGCCGCCGAGGTCCTCCATCCGCTGGCGCATGTTGCGCAGTCCGTTCCTGGCTTTGTCCTGGGCCCCAGGGCCAAGTCCCCGGCCATCATCTTGAATCTCGAGCATAAACCGTCCCGGCTCAAGAGACAACCGCAGCCAGGCAGAAGAGGCGTGGGCATGTTTGACGATGTTGTTGAGGGCCTCTTTGGCCACCAGGAAGACATTGTGCCTGAGTTCCGGAGAGATCGGGATAGCGGGCAGTTGGGCGGGCACCTCGAGACGGTAACGGAGCCCGGCCAGGGCCAGGTATTCCTGGGCATACTTGCAGAGGTAGTTCACCAGCCCGTCGAGGGTGTCGTTGGCCGGGTTGACCGTCCAGACGACCTCATCCAGGGCCCGGGTGGTATCGCGGGCGGTTTGGGAGATTTGGCGGGCGTGCTCGGCCACCTCACCGGGCAGATCTTTGTCGGTCTCGGCCAGTTCCCCCAGCAAGGCCACCTGGGTCAGGTTGGCCCCGAGTTGGTCGTGGAGGTCGCGGGCGATGCGGGCGCGTTCTCGTTCCAGCGCCTCATGCTGGCGCAAAACCGCCAATTGCCGCTGGAGTTTCTGGGTGGACACATAATGCACGGAGCCGACAATCATCCCCAGCAGCGAGACTGCCGAGGCGGTCAGAAACCACCAGGTCTGCCAGAAGGGCGGCAGCACGATGAGGGCCAAGGTGCTCCCCTCCCTGTTCCAGACGCCATCTTCGTTGCAGGCCGTGACATGGAACCGGTAACGGCCGGGCGGGAGTTTGCCGTAGTAGGCGTGGCGCTCATCGCGGGGCGGACTCCAGTCCCGTTCGTATCTCTCCATCCAGCAGCAGAAACGGGCGCGATCCGCCGCCCCCAAATTGAGGCTGGTGTACTGAATGTCGAGCCCCTCCTTGCCGGCAGGGATGACCACCTCTTGGGGCGGGGCGGCGCGGAAGTTATTGGTGCCTTGGCGGCCTTGGATCGAAACTGACTCGATGACGACGGGAGGCGGGTTGGTGTTCGGATGCAGTTGGGCTGGGTCCACCGAGACCAGGCCTTCGGTCGTAGGAAACCACAGCTTGCCATCCGGGGTTTGGCAGGCAGCAGGCTGGGAGCCAAAAGTGCATTCGCTGGTCGGCAGCCCGTCCGGCTTGCCGTAGGTGCGCAATGCCATCGAATCCATCAGTCCGTCGGCGAGACTGGAGAGCGCCTTTTTCTCCTTAAGCCCGTCGGCAAGCTCGTTGAGTTTCCGCTTGGGGACGCGGATGAGACCGCCATTGGAGCCGATCCACAAATAGCCCTCTCTGTCTTCGGCCAGGTAACCGAGGTTGCTGATCGGCAGGCCCTCCTTCCTGGTGATGCTGGACCAGCGGCCGTTGCGGAAACGGGCCAGGCCGCCGGAAGTCCCCGCCCACAACACTCCTTCTTTGTCCACCAGCAGCGAGCGGACATCGTCGCTGGGCAGCCCATTGGTCCGGGTGAACCGAGTGAAGCGCCCCCCGTGCAGACAACCAATCCCGGCCCCGGCAGTGCCTGCCCATAGGTTTCCCTGCGAATCCTCGACAATAGCCTGGACGGCATTGGCCGATAAGCCGTTGGCAGCCGCATAGGTCTTCCAGTCCCGGCCATCCCAGCGCGCCAACCCGCCCGCCGTACCGGCCCACAAGATTGCCTGGCGGTCCTGGTAGAGGGCGGAGATATGCGGGTTGATGCGGTCCGCCCCGGGCGCGGGTTTGAACCCGCCGTCCCGGAACTGGAACAGCCCGTGGTTCTGTGTGCCGACCCAGACGTTCCGGTCGCGGTCCACATACACACTGCGCAAATAGACCGACTCTTTGATGCTGGGATTAAGTTGCTCGAAGATATTCGTAAACACATTTGTTGCCTGGCTCGTCCAATGGTCAACCCGCTCCTGGTTGTAGCCGATCCAAAGCCCGCCCTGGCCATCCTCGCAGACCGATTGGACCACCAACCCCGCCGAGAGGGAGAGCAAATTAAAGGCCGGGCGCTTGACTCGAACCAAGCCCTTCCCGTCGGTCCCCACCCAGAGACAGCCCTCCCGGTCCACATAGAGCGAGAGGACCGAATTGCCCGGCAACCCCTCTTCGCTTCCAATCGGCGTCGCTGGCCCCTGCCCATCAAACCAATAGACTTTGCCTCCTAAAGTGCCCGCCACCAGGTTTCCTTGGAGGTCCTCGCAGACGGCGGTGACGGGGCTGTTCAATTGATCCCACTCATAGGCACGGGGGCGGAAATTGGGGTCTGCTCGGTCGGCCCTGCACCTCCGGATAATGCCGTTAGCCAAGCGCCAATAACCGCCCCGCCGGCTGGCCAGCAGGAAGTCGAGCCTGAAGATCGGCAAGTTAGTCACGATCGGGGGGGACCCGCTGGCCAGTGCCTCCGGGCTGGGGCGCAAGGAGGTCTGCCAGCCGTCGGTGCCGACCCACAGCAGGCCGGAATCCTCGGCGATGAGCGCGCGGCAGCGGCTGGGCCCGACTGGCCAAGGTGGCCAAGGGAGGATGGCGCCGTTGTAGAAGCGAGCCAAATAGCCGGTCGAGTCGTCTGTCCCGGCGTCGGCGCCGTGCAGCCAGACCGCCCCGCCGGAGTCCTCGCAAATGGCCTTGAGCCAGCCCTGAGAACTGCCCGGCTTTACCGTCAGATTGAGGATGTTGCCTTCGGGGCTGACCCGCGCAATACCTTCGTTCTCGGTGCCAATCCAGAGGTTGCCCCGGCTGTCCTCGAACAAGCTGACGATTCGGTTGCCCTTGAGCCCGGGGGTGTTGTCCGAATCAAAGGTAGTAAACCGCCTGCCATCGAAGCGGGCCAAACCGCCCAATGTCCCCACCCAAAGATAGCCGTCCCGAGTCTGCGTCATGGCTGCCACAGAACTCTGGGGCAGCCCTTGTTCCCAGCCAAACCGCTCGACTATGAAACGCCCCCCCGCCCCCCAAACCAGGGAGCAACAACCGCCCAGCCATAGCCCGGCGGCGGCAATAATCCAACGATTCCTCGGCACATCCAGGCTAAATGGCCTTCTCGCCGCGTTCCTCGGTGCGGATGCGGACGGCGTCTTCGACCTGAAAGACGAAGACCTTGCCATCGCCGATCTTGCCGGTGCGGGCGGATTTGACGATAGCGTCCGTGGCCGCGGTGACGAGGGTATCCGGGACAATCATCTCGATTTTGATCTTGGGCAGGAAATCCACCGTGTACTCGCTGCCGCGGTAGATTTCCGTATGGCCTTTTTGGCGGCCGAACCCTTTGACTTCGGTGACGGTCATGCCCTGGAGGCCGACTTCGTGCAGGGCGTCTTTGACGTCGTTCAATTTGAACGGCTTGATGATCGCTTCAATTTTTTTCATGCTGGCACTCAATCATTATAGGCGCTCTCCCCGTGCTGCGACAAGTCCATCCCGAGGGTCTCCTGCTCCTCGGGGAGGCGCAGGCCGGTCACGGCCATTACCACCTTCAGAATAACAAAAGTCGCCGTCCCTGCAAACGCAATCGTGAAGAGCACCCCCTGGAGCTGGTTGAGAAACTGGGCGCCGCCTCCGGCCAGGGAAACGAGCTGGCCGTCGATCTTGCAGGTGCTGACAATGGCATCGTTGACTTGGCCGCTGGCCAGCAGGCCCAGCATTAACATGCCCAGGGTGCTGCCCAGGCAGTGTACGCCGAAGACATCCAGCGAATCATCGTAGCCAAAGCGCGTCTTAAGCCGCGTTACCCCCAGATAGCAGGCGGCCCCGGCCGCCAAACCGATGAGCAGCGCCGAGGGGATCGACACAAAACCGGAGGCGGGCGTAATGGTGGCCAGGCCGGCGACCATGCCGGAAGCGGCGCCCAGCACGCTGGGTCTGCCCTTGTGCAGCCACTCGCACAGGGCCCAGCTCAGGGCGGCTGCCGAGGCGGAAAAGTGGGTTGCGGCAAAGGCGCTCGTTGCCAGGCCCCCGGCGTTGAGGGCGCTGCCCGCGTTGAAGCCGAACCAGCCAACCCACAGTAAGGCGGCGCCGATGAGACTCAGGACCACATTGTGCGGGGGCATCGGCTCGCGCGGGTAACCCAGGCGCCTGCCCAGCACCAGCGCGCACACCAGCGCCGACGAGCCGGAACTGATATGCACGACGGTGCCGCCGGCAAAATCAAGCACCGGCACCCGGCATCCGTAAGAGGCCCAGTTGAACAGCCCGCCCTTGCCCCAAACCATGTGCGCCAGCGGGAAATAGACCAGCGTCACCCACAAGGCACTGAAGAGCAGGTAGGCGCTGAACTTCATCCGCTCGGCCACCGCCCCGCTAATCAGCGCCGGGGTAATGATCGCAAACATTAACTGGAAGAGCATGAAGCTCTGCTCCGGCACGGTTGGGGCATAATCGCTGTTGGGGGCCAGACCCACCCCGCGCAACAGGAAATGGCCCAGCGGGTTGCCGCAATACGCATTGCCCTGCCCAAAGGCCATGCTGTATCCAAAGAGCACCCACAGCACCGATACCAGACCCATCAACACCAGGCTGTGCATCATCGTGCCCAGCACGTTCTTTCGCCGCACCAGGCCCCCGTAGAAGAGGATCAGACCCGGGGCCGTCATCATCAGCACCAGGGCCGCGCTGGTCAGGAGCCAGGCGTTGTCACCCGAGTTGATGGCCGGGCCCGCAGCGGTTTTGGCCTCCAGTTGGGGCAACCGCGCCTCCACGCTTGGCGGGGCGCTCTGGGCCGCTCGTGAGCGGGCCCCGAGGCAGAGCAGCAAGAGCAACGGCAGCCAGACAGCAAGGCAGAATCGGTGGTCGGCGATGGACTTCATGGTGCCAATGAATTTCATTTAGGTTGCAACTTCAGGTGCTGTTTTTCCATGGTGCTGCCTTCGGCGAAGGCGAGTTGGGCGAGGGCTTTGTTGTAATCGACCAGGGCCTGGGCCTCGGCGGTGCGGGCTGCGGTCAAGATCTCCTGCATCTGCAGGACGATGAATGTGGTGGTGAGACCGTTCTGGAGCTTCTTCTCTTCGGCGAGCAGGGCAGCTTCGGCATAGCTGCGGGCCTGGCGGGTGGAATCGACCTGGGCAAAACGCGACTGGACCTGGTTAATGGCATCGGCCACCTCGACGAGGATGGCTTGCTCGGCCTTTTTGAGTTGGAGTTCGGCGATTTGTTTGGCGGCCTGGCTGGCATGATACCGGTTGCGCTCCGCCACGTTGCTGAGCGGGAAGCTGAGGACGACCCCGTAGTAGTAGTCGGGATGCACCAAGTGGAAGGCATCGCTGATGCTGGTGCTCAGATCCGCCGTGTAGGAGACGCTACCCAGGTTCCCGACCAGGTCCACGCTGGGGAACAACTGGTTCTTCTGGAATCTGACGGTGACAGCGCTTTTCTCGACGGCCAGACGGGCCTCGGCCAGGTCGGGGCGATTTTCGACGGCGTGTTGAAAGCTCTGCTGGCGGTTGAGGTCGGCCTTGAGGGCGAGCAAGGCCCCGGCGGGCTGGAGGTCCACCTCGGCCCATTGCCTGAAGTTGTCCGTGAAGAGGCTTTTCAAGGCATTTTCGCGGCTTACGTAAAGTTCGCGCGCGGCCGCCAGGGCGGTCAGGGTGTTCTGGAGCTCGGTCTCCGCCTGCTCGGCGTCCAGCGGCGCCAAGTCACCGACCTGGACGCGCCGCTGTGTTTCGGCAAGAAACTGCCGTCGCAATTCCAGCGCCTTTTCCTGAACGCGGATAAGTTCCAGGCTGGCCTGCAGGTCGTAAAAGCTCAACTCGACAGCCAGGACAGTTTTCATGATCTGGAAACGCAGGGCCTGCTCGGAAATCTTCAGGTCCTTGCGCCGGATGAGGATGGTTTCCCGGTAGGCATCGATCCAGGAATCCTTGAGCAGATGTTGCTTGAAGGTGACCCCGACATTCCCAAAGTAGCTGCTGGTGTCTCGAATGCCGCCGGGGAACATGGCGGCGTCACCGGGGGTGCTGCGGAAATCGGTGCGGCCGAAGTTTGCGGTGGAACGGACGCTGAATTGGTAGCTCAGGCCTATCGGCAGGTTCCCGCCCAAAGACGGACCCAAGGTGTCGGAGTCCAACTGGTAGGGGTAATAGGGGTTAAATTTCCTGAAGTCCACATCCAGCGGGGCGGACTCGAAACCGTGCGTGGCGGAGAAAGAGAAGGTGGGGTCGTAGGGTCCGTAGGAGGCCCTCAAGTCATAGCCGGCCATAGCGTTTTCGAGATGTTCGATCTGCAGGTCCAGGTTCTGGCGCAGGGCCGCGTCGATGCATTCCTGCACGGTCATGAGGCGGGGGCCGGGGCCGGCTGCGGGGGCAGGGATGGGGGAATTAGTCTGGCCGGACACAACGACGGCACAACTCAAGAGGATGCCTGCCAACAGTCGAGCGCGCATGTTCGTGGGATGATGCGCGTTCCCGGCGCGGAGGTCAAACTCCTTTGCGTTTTGATCTTGACGCCGGGGCCGCGAAGGTTCCCCATGGCAGCCAATATGATGAAGACGGCCAAAATTGATTCGACGATGAAAGCGGAGAACCCCTTGCAGACGGGCCTGAGCCGGCGGCGGTTTCTGGGCCGCGCGGCGGCGGTGGCCGCCGGCATCAGTGTGGCCCCCCGGCATGTGCTGGGCGGCCCGGGGTTCGTAGCGCCCAGCGAGAAGATCAACCTCGCTATCATTGGGTGCGGCGGGCAGGGCCAGGCCAATGTCCGCGAGCTGTTCCAGCATCCGGACGCCCAGATCATCGCGCTGGCCGACCCGGCTGAGTTGGAGGATCTGCACGCCTTTTACTTTAACAGCAACGCCGGGCGGCTGCCGGTCAAGGCGGAGGTGGAGAAACATTACTCGGCCAAGAACCCGAACCACAAGGCGTCCGATTACGAGGATTTCCGCGTGATGCTCGAGAAGGAGAAGGCGATCGATGCGGTCCTGTGCGCGACGCCCGACCATCTGCATGCATACGTGTGCGTGAGTGCCATGCGCCAGGGCAAACACGTTTATTGCGAGAAACCCCTGGCCCACAACGTCTGGGAGGCGCGGCAGGTGGCCAAGGTGGCCCGGGAAACCGGGGTCGCCACGCAATTGGGCAATCAGGGGCATTCCGGCGATCACATTCGCACCACTTGCGAAATGCTCTGGGCCGGGGTGATTGGCGACGTCCGCGAGGTCCACGCCTGGACCAGTGCGTCCCGGTGGAACAAAGGCCACCTGGCAGGGCGGCCCTCAGGCCAACCGGTCCCCAAGGGGCTTAACTGGGACCTCTGGCTGGGCCCGCGCGAGACTCGCCCCTACAGCCCGGAGTATCTGCCGGTCACTTGGCGCGATTTTTGGGATTTCGGCACGGCGCCGATTGGAGATTTCTTCTGCCACAACTTCGACCCCGCCTGCTGGGCGCTGGAGTTGCGTCACCCGCTTAGCATCGAGGCGCACGCCGCCGGCGGGGTGGACAACTACATTGCCCCCGTGGGCGGCATTTATACCTACCAGTTCGCTGCGCGCGGCACGATGCCCGCCGTGAAGTTTACCTGGTACGAAGCCGGGTTGATGCCCCCGCGTCCCGAGGGCCTGGAAGAGGACGACCAACTCGGGGCCAACGGCAACGGCATCCTCTTTGTCGGCGACAAGGGCCTGCTGACCTGCGCCGGCTGGGCGGGCCGTCCGACCCTCCTGCCCGGCGCGCGCGACGCCGAATACAAGCGCCCCCCCAAGACCCTGCCGCGCTCCAAAGGCCATCATCGGGATTGGCTTGACGCCTGCAAGGGCGGAAAGCCCGCCAGCGCCAATTTCGATTATGGCGCAGCCCTGACCGAGGTCGGCCTCCTCGGCCTGGTCGCCATGCGCGTGGGCAAGAAGATTTCCTGGGACGCCCAGGCAATGAAAGCCACCAACGCCCCCCAGGCCGCCAGGTTCCTCAAAGAAGGTTACCGGCGCGGATGGGAACTTGCCTAAACCCGTGACCCTCCGGACAGGGGCGGATAAAGGCCTCAGTCGGCCCTCTGCATGGTCTCCCGGGCGTCCTGCCATCCGGAAATGCCGGCGGTGAGGTGCCTGATATTGGTGTAACCGAGCTTCTCGGCGGCCTTGGCGGCGGCTTGGTAGGCCTGGCACTTGGGACCGCCACAGTAGGCCACTACCAGCGCATTCTTGTCCTTGGGCAGCAAGCGGGCCAGCTTGCCCTTGCTGGCCTCGAAATCAATGGCGCCGGGGATATGGCCCTTTTGCCATGAGTCAGTGCCGTTGGCGTCCAGGAGGGTCACTTTCTTGGCTGCAATGGCGGATTTGAGTTCCGGGATCTTGATGTCCGGATATTCGCCGGCATAAACGGCAGCCGCCGCGAGAGCGGCCGCACAGAAGAGGAGGAGTTTTTTCATGGTCAATGCGAGAGGTCTGTGTTGCAGAGCGTTAAACCTTATATCATTTATCAGTATAACTGCATATCGAAGCTAACATGGCACAGAAATGCGGGCCGTCCAGTGATTTTTTTGGGCAAATGGGTAGGACGCGGCCTTCCAGGTGAGATCGCCATTGCAGGCGAAGGGGTTATCATTTTTTGCGGGACATCCCCGCTGCACTTTTTTACAGTCCGGGGATGGCAAGACCAAAATTACGGCACGTTTCCGGGGGTGCGCATCTCAGATTTTTCGTAGCCGGTAGTGGCGGTTGGTCTTTTTGGCGTTTGCGGTGGTGTGGGGAAGCGTCTGCTTTGGCGAGGCGTCAGTTCAGCGC
>Ga0187857_10001480_pt1 | contig 23881 bp, 24 predicted proteins | sample June2016WEW_8_10_FD_132984 | JGI IMG/M metagenome (GOLD analysis project Ga0187857, IMG submission 132984) | Peatland microbial communities from SPRUCE experiment site at the Marcell Experimental Forest, Minnesota, USA - June2016WEW_8_100 | ecosystem: Environmental > Terrestrial > Soil >... | reverse complement strand
CCGCGATCTACTTCCACTGCGGGGGGCTCGACCTGTACCCACGCCCCGAGGCTGGCTAATCCATGGCATACGGACCGACCACAACCTATTGGGGGTACCCACACTGAACCCGGAAGCGGCAGAAAAGAAGAGCAGGTGGTACATCGGAACATTCTTCTCGTTGGTGAAGCATGGATCGCCTTCATCTTGATACACAAATCCGATGTCCGCCAGCTTGCTCCTGAACCGGAGAACCCATGGGCGGTCCAAGCTTACCGCTTCTTCCGGACTCAATCGCTTTCCTGCGGCAAGCTTGGCCGGGGGGAGATCTCTCCATTCCTTCCCGCCCCAGAGTTCATCCATCGGACTCTTCGCCTTTCTAGCAAAGGCGCCGAGATTCCGCCCGATGCCGATCCCACTCGGAAAAAGGAAGAGGACGTCGATCCGACGCTTCGCCAACACCTGGAACATCGCGAAGTGGACCTCAAACCCCTCCGGATCGACGAAGGCCAATCCGAGTGTCCGCCTTGAAAGGCTCCATACTATTTCTTTCGTCAAGTCGTTGCAGTCCCCAACGCGGAGATCAACCCGCGAAAGGTCTTGCTGCGGGATCCGTTGGCGAAGCGCCTTCACATTATGAGGGCTAATGTCGCCGAAGAAAAGCTGGTCGAAGGCGGGCCGAACCTTCAGAGCCCTCAAGGGGGACCCATCAAACTCTACGCCGGTGTCACGATCAATTCCGCGTCCTGGACCCGCGAGGAGATCCAAGTAGACGAGCCGATCCCACTTGCCTTGCTTCCGTTTTGGAGCCATGGCCGTCATGAAAGCGGCAGCATATTTCTCAACGTACGTAAGTTTCTCCTGGGTCCAGGGCCCACTACCCCTCGCAGGCAGTCCGTTCTGGGCTCGCCGCATCATCCCGCAATGGCCTTCACGGAAAGTCTAACCGACGCAACCCGTGGCATTTCATCCCATGTTGTTCCATCCAGAACGCGGCCCCCCGATTTTGGGGTGCGACCGCCCCACTGCTTGAAGAAAAACGGCACTGCTGCTTCCAGGCACTGGCCACGAATCTGACGCGCCCACTCCAGCTTCATTTCCCGGCGGCCACCTCCGCTCTCTCCCCCCAGGATCACCCAATGGATTCCCTCGAGCGGCAAATTCGGAATCGGACCAAGAAGGGGCTCCACCGAAAGGAAGCGCACGGCCGTCGGCACCTGTTGCAGGTGTTCGATGCGCTTCGTGTATCGAGCGTTCTCCCCCGACACCCCTTGCCAGATATTAGACGGCCAGGGCAGGTCTTTTGCCAGCGCTGCCAGCCTGTGGCTTCGCTTTGTGAGGATCTGGAAAACATGCCAGTTTGCCTGCATCATAACTTCGAACACCCGCATGATGTAGTGGTCTGGTATCGCCTCATGAAAGAGGTCGCTCATGCTGTTGACGAAGACGCGCTTAGGAGTATGCCACCGCAGAGGCAGGCTGAGCTGATCGGGCTGAAGAGTCACGGCGAACCCATTCCGGTACCGGTGACTTCCCATAGCCCTGAGACGCGAAGCAAGGCGCTCCGCGTAACAATTCTTGCACGCCGGACTGACCTTCGTACAGCCGGTAATCGGGTTCCAAGTAGCGTCTGTCCACTCGATGCCCGTGTGGTCGCTCATGGGTGTCACTCTCGGTCTGAAGCATACACCAACGAGGGGTCTATCCGCATGCATTAAATTGCAGCCAACGACGAGGGGGGAGGAAAGGGAGGATCGAACACCGTCGAGCATCGTCCCTCTGAAGACCAGCATGCCCGGTGTGTTTCTCTCTTATCCTTTGTGAATATCCAAGGATTCATCAAGCGAAGCGGACCACGAAGAAGGCAGCCAGTATCAGCCCACCCACCGCCAGGGCGAGGGCGTCGGCGCCGTGAAAGCCGATCTCTAAGTACGAGGTGCGCTCGCGGCGGGCGCCGAAGCCGCGCGACTCCAGGGCCTTGGCCAGCTGGTCCGTGCCGCGGAGCGTCTGGAGGAAGATCGGCACGAGGAGCGGGATGTGGTTGCGGAGCCGCACGAGCGGCCCTCCGCTTTCGAGGTCCAGGCCCCGGGAGCGCTGGGCCTCGATCACGGTCATCGCCGTCCCGATGATGGTGGGCACCATGCGGATTCCCAGCGAGAAAGCAAAGGCGGCCTGGTACGGGACGCGCAACCGCATGAGGCCGAGGACGACCTCCTCGATCCTCGTCGTGCTCAGGAAGATCAAGCCCGAGATGATCATCCCGTCGATCTTGATGGCGGCGCCGACACCGTAGGCCAGGCTCTCCTGCGTCACCCGCCAAAACAGCGGCGTTGTTCCTCGGGCAAAGACTGACCAGCTCGCGATCGAGAAGATGGCGATCCCCAACAAAAGGAACCAGATCCGTCGCAGGTTCTCGAGAGACCTGCCGAATGCCCCGTAGACGAGCAGGATAAGCAGGAGGGCGAAGAGTGGGCCGGGCCGCTGGAAAAGGACGGCGGCAACAAAGCTCCCCAATAGGAGGGCGAGCTTCGTCCGCGGATCTAGGCGGTGGATTGCGGTGTCTTTGTCCAGGTACAGGAACAGGTTCATGATCTCGGCTCGGACGCTGGGAGGTTGGGAGGCTGGGAGGTCCGAACCAGAGACGCGATCAACTCGTCCGGGGTAAGCGCCGGGATCCCCAGCCGGTTGGCGACCTGGACGGCCGGCGGCGGCGTGAGCCCCAGCGCGCGAAGCTCCGCCTCGTCCGAGAAGATCTCGCGCGTCGTCCCGTCGCGGGCGATCCGGCCGTTTCGCATCAGGACCACACGCCGGGCGTATGCCGCTGCCACGCCCATGGCATGGGTGATGATCACGATGGTGTGACCCGCCCGATTCAGGCGCTGGATCAGGGCCATCATCCCGTCGAGTTCCCGCGGATCGAGGCCCGTCGTGGGCTCGTCCAGGATGATGACCTCTGGTTTCGTCGCCAGGGTGCTGGCAACCGCGACGCGCTGGCGGCCGCCTTTGGTCAACAGGAAGGGATCCAGATCCCCGGCCCCCTCGAGGCCGACCGCGTCGAGCGCCTCCTCCACGCGTTGCGCGATCTCCCCTTCGGCGAGACCCTGCAGCCGCGGGCCGAACGCCACTTCGTCGCGGATGCGCTCGGCGAAGATCTGATGGTCGGGGTTCTGGAAAACGAGTCCGACGAGACGGCTCAGACGCGTGGGCGGCTGGCCCCGCAGGCTTTGGCCTGACAGCCGGATCTGTCCGCCGGTGGGCCTAAGGATGCCGTTCAGGTGCTTGACCAGCGTGGTCTTGCCGCTCCCGTTCTGTCCGAGGATCGCCACGAATTCACCCCGGCGGATGGCGAGGGAGACCCCGGAGAGCGCCTCGGTCCCGTCCGGGTAGCAGTGCGTGAGGTCTTCGACCTCCAGGAGGATCTCGCCCGTCTCGTGCCCGGCGCCGGCTCGGTGCAAGCCGTCGGCGGCGCCCTCTCTCACGTGCCATCCGGCCGCTCGGATGGCAGCGGCCGCTTCATCCGCGGATTCCCAGCGGCCGCCAACGCCGAGCGCAGTGGCCAGCCGCGCCAGCGTGAATCCCCTCAGGCCCAGGCCCTCCAGCGCGTCCGTTGCCGTCCAGAGCGCGGCCGGCGTCCCGTCCAACGCCACGCGACCGCCATCCAGGACGATCAGCCGGTCCATCCAACCCAACTCATCGATCTCGGGGTCAATCATTACGAGGGTGATCGGACTCTCCTGGCGCCGATGGCGGATCGCCGTGAGGAGGTCCTGCCTCCCGGCGGGGTCCAAGTCGCTTGTCGGTTCGTCCAAGACCAGGACCTGCGGCTCCAGGGCGAGGACCGAGGCCAGGGCCAGCCGCTGCTTCTGCCCACCGGAAAGGCCGGCCGGTGCCTTGTGGCGCAACCCCTCCAGGCGTACCAGGCGGAGGTAGCGGTCCACCCGCCGGGAGATCTCCCCGCGCGGCACCCCCAGGTTCTCCGGGCCGAAGGCGACCTCGAGCGCCACGTTCGTCGAAAAGAGCTGCGCCTCGAAATCCTGGAACACGAAGCCGACCCGGTCAGCCAGGTCGCGGGGACGCATCGCCCGGATGTCCTCGCCCCCGATGTGTACCTGACCTCGCAGGTCGCCTCGCACCAGGTGCGGGATCGTGCCATTCAGGGTGCTGGCCAGCGTCGAGCGCCCCGAGCCGCTCCGCCCGAGCAGGCCGACCAGCTCTCCCCGACCGATGTGGCAGGTGATCCCGGAGAGGGCCGACTCCGTCGCCCCGCGATAGCGGAACGAGACCTCGTCGAGACGGATCACGGGCATGAATGGTCGAGGGGGCGTGCCAGGGCGCGAGGCCACGAGAATCGGCCGGCGAATTGGCCAGCGGCGCGGGCGGGTCCAGCCGCTCTCATGCGAGGAGGCAGCCCAGGACGAGGAGAACAAGGAAGGGGAAGACGCCCGCCACGACGCCGATCCCTGTAGCGCCGCCGTAGAGTCCGGCCGCGATGGACACGCCAACGACCAAACCTCCGACCCCGCCGATCCACATCAGGATGGCTCCGATCCATGGGCGCCGTGCACGGGAGATTTCGCCAGGTTCCATGATGTCGGTCCAGAGGATATCCCACCGTTTGGCCCGAGGGTACATGAGCCAGAGAAGAAACGGCCCAAGGAGGGCGGCAAATGCAAAGTTGTTCAGTGTGATGATGGGAGCCAGAACCACAAACGGCACGAGCCCCAACAGGTCCAAGCCCCAGCTAATGGTCACAGCACATGACACGCTGGCAAGAAATCCAATCAGGAGGTACTCCAGGAGTTGCCGGCCCGAGCGCGCATCCAGCGGCTTCCTCGACGAGAGCGGCCCCATTTTTCCCCAAAGCTTGTACGGCACCAGCCCGTAGAAGAAGTTCCCGGCGAAGCCGAAGATGCTGCCCAGCCCCAACGTCCCGAATAAGTCACCGACGAGATTTCCGAAGGCGGACCCCCACGCCCCGGCCGGGCCGAAGAGCAGGCTGAACACCACTGGGACGACGTTGGCAGGACGGGCCTCCGTGAATCCTGGGATAATGGGCAAGATCTTGAAGGGGATGAGGATGGCGGCGTAGACCCCCGCGGTGAGGGCGACGAGGACAACCATCTTCGTGTGGCGCCACATCGTGACGATCTCACGCACCGGCTGCCTCGCTTCCCTCACCCTCCGTCGGTCGCGGGTAGGCTATCCAGAGCCCTTGAACATGTCAAGGCGAAACACGCGACGGCGAGGGCGTGGCCCGCCGTCGCGTGTCGCAAAACGTAAGGCGTAAGACGTGAGGGGACCTGCTCACCCCTGACGCCTCACGCCTTACGGGGGTAACTAGCCTGACTCGCGCCATCGGGATGCCGCTGGGGCTTTGCCCTTGCGTCGAGGGCGAAGGCCTGGATAGAATGCCCTGGCCTTCCCTCGGAAAGGAGAGCCTTCCATGCCGGACTGCATCTTCTGCAAGATCGTTGCAGGCGAGATAAAAGCCCACACGGTGTACGAAAACGAGAGCGTCCTGGCCTTCCTGGATATCCATCCCGCCTCGCGGGGGCATACGATGGTCATCCCCAAGGTGCACGCCGAGCGGTTGGACCTCCTCGAGGACCGGCACGTGGGTGCGTTGTTCCTTGGGGTGAAGAGCGTGATGGCCCTGCTGGAAAAGGCCCTGGGGCCGGGGGGCCTCAACGTCGGTTGGAATCATGGCTGGGCCGCCGGCCAGCACGTGAACCATCTTCACGTCCACGTCATTCCCCGTTACGCGGGTGATGGAGGGGGTGGGATCCAGTCGCTGATCCGGAGCTCGGTGAAAGAGGATCTGGCCAGCGTCGCCGGCCAGATTCGAGCGGCAGCCCGTTAGGCAGCCCCCCCGCTGGACTTCATAATCTGGATCTTTCCCGGGATACGCCTCACGCCCCCTGCCGGCCCTCCCCCGTTCTGTCCCCGCAATGATTCCCACCTCCTCCGGTCCAGGGAACCGATCGCCACGGCCGCGGGTTTCTATTCCTGATGGCTGCGTACGGCGAATCATAATGTCTTGACCCGGGGGAGTTGCTGGGCAAGACTATTGCCGGTCAGACTCGGAGCGCCGGAACAATGGCGCATCTCTTTTGACGTCGAGGGAGGAGGGAACCATGCGCAAGCCACGTCAGATCATTCGGGGGATGCTGCTCGCCGCGGTGGCCTGCCTGCTCCTGGCCAGCACGGCGCAGGCGCTCGAGGTGGGCCAGAAGGCGCCGGACTTCACGCTGGCGGCGCCGGACGGAAAGCCGGTCAAGCTGGCCGACCTCCTGGGCAAGGGCCCGGTGGTCATCTTCACCTTCATCCAGGCGTTCACTGGTGTCTGAACGCGGGAAATCCTGGGCTTCAATGCGGCCCTGCCGCAGTTCGAAGCCAGTAACGCCCAGGTCGTGGGCGTGAGCGCCGATGCGGGAGCTACACTCCAGGCCTTCACGAGGACGAACGACATCCGCTTCCCGCTCCTCTCGGATTTCCGCCGCCAGATGCTGCCGGCCTACGATGCCATGGTGACGGACGAGAAGAGCCCGATCTACCGATACGCGAAGCGCGCCTACTTCATCCTCGACCGTCAGGGGATCGTCCGGTACATCAAGGTCCAGGACAACGCCCTGGACCTCCTGTCGCCTGAAGAGGTGCTGAAGACGCTGAAGGAGAGTGGGGCAGCATGAAAGACAGTCTTCTGGCATTGGGTCTGGTAGCACTGCTCCTGGGACCGCCGGCCGTGTGGGCAAAGCCGGACTTCGCCTCGATGCAGGTCGCGCCGTATGACCCCCCCAAGCCGGCGCCCACCCTGGCGCTTCCGGACCTTCAGGGGAAGACGGTTCGTCTCGCGGACCTCAAGGGGAAGGCGGTCCTGGTTTTCTTCTGGGCCACCTGGTGACCCGACTGCCGGGAGGAGTTGCCTTCCGTCAATAGGATCTACAGCGAGTTAAAGAACCAGGGCCTCGAGGTCCTCCTCGTGGATATCCGGGAGAACCCAGACCTGGTCAAGCGGACCGTCCAGGAGCGGGGCTACGTTGCGCCTGTCCTGCTCGACCAGAGCGGGGACGTGGCCGGGAAGGATTGGGGCGTGTGGGGGACGCCCACGGCCTACGTCATCGATCGGCAAGGCCGCCTCGTTGGGATGATGATCGGGCCACGCGATTGGAGCAAGCCGGAGGCGCGGACGTTCGTCCGGTCCCTGCTGGAAGTGGATAGACAGCGCTGACCTCTCCGTCGGCGCACCGCCACCATGCATCGTCCTCGTTCGGCCGCATCACCAGTCAGCCGGCCGTCCTGCCAGGCGCCTGAGTCGTGCAGGCGCCTCGCATTCTTTCCCGGCCCCCGGGGCAGTCGTCCAACCGACCCTGGCCCGGACCGCGCCCGAAAGCTCGAGCGGCCGGCCCTTCCAGCCCAGGCGAGCCCGGGGTCGCTCGTCCATCAGCCTGCTATCAGCCTGGATGATCCGCCCTCCTGCTCCTCGTCGAGGAACGGCGCGGATCCCTTTACTTCAGATCGCCTGAGGTGCTCAGGCCTCCGGCGGAAATCCCCTTGACATACGGAAGGCCGGAGGTGTAGATACACGATGTCATTCCGCCGTCCGCGGAATGGGACGATAGCTCACACACCTCCCCGGTCACGGGGAGTTTTTCTCTCTCCATCGCGTCCGCGAAAGGGTCACCAGCATGCAGGCCGGCCGACCCTCCGGTGCCGTCCCCACTTCGCGGGCGTTCCACACCATCAGCAGGTCATGTGTGGCTGAGGTCGTCTATCGAGCTTCCGATCGCTCGTCGGAGGATGTTGCCGGTCTCCCATGAGGGTCCCGGGGACTGAAGTTCGTCAGCAGGAGGGAGGAGGCAATGGCGAAAGTCCTGGTGATTCATCCGGAGCGATGTACGGCCTGTCGCGCGTGCGAGCTGGCCTGCTCCATGAAGCACTACGGCGAGTTCAGCCTGAGCCGCTCGCGCATCCAGGTGAACATCTTCCTGGAAGAGGCCGTGTACATTCCGACCACCTGCACCCAGTGCGATCAGGCCTGGTGCGCCAAGATCTGCCCGACCAACGCCATCGTCCGGGACGAGGCCACCCTGGCCTACAAGGTCCTGGACGATAAGTGCGTGGGCTGCAAGATGTGCGTCCTGGCCTGCCCCTTCGGCAGCATCGTCCTCTTCCCGGAGAAAGGGAAGGCGGAGAAGTGCGATCACTGCCTGTCCATTGACGGCGATCCGGAGTGCGTGAAGTTCTGCACCCCCAAGGCGCTGGAATACCTCGAGGAGGATACCGAGGTGCGGATGCGGCAGATGGCCACGGCCCAGAAACTCAAGGAGACCCTCCAGGAGGTGGCGGTCTGAGGGACGGTTGGAGGGGGGAGGGCCTGTGCGTGAGCCTCACGAAGCTGAAAGTTGATGGCTGAGTGCTGACAGCTACAGGCCGAAGGACTCCAGCATGGCCAGAGCGGCGAAGAAACATCTTGTGATCATCGGGGCCAGCGCGGCGGGGTTGGCAGCGCTGGAGGCGATCCGCGAGGTGGACAAGGAATGCGCGGTCACCGTGGTGTCCAAGGAGAAGGGCCCGCTCTACTCCCGGGTGGGGCTCACTCACTTCCTGGACGGCACCGTGAAGACCCCCGGCATGAACATGCGATCGCCGAATTACGCCAGGCAGATGAACGCCACCATCCTGACGGGCCTGGCCGCCGTGCACGTGGACTTCAAGGCGCGGACGCTGAAGCTGTCCAACCGGAAGACGCTGAAGTACGACGCCCTCCTGGTGGCCAGCGGCTCCTCGGCCCTGATCCTGCCCATCCCCGGGGCGAACCTTCGAGGTGTCTATCCGTGCATCACGCGGAACGACGCCGTCAACATCGACCGGGCGATCCCGCGGGTGCGCCAGGCCGCAGTCATCGGCGCCGGCCTCATCGGGATCCAGGCGGTGGATGCCCTGGCCAAGCGCAAGAAGAAGAAGGTCGCCGTCATCGAGATGATGCCGCACGTGATGCCGGCCATGGCGGACGTCACGGCCGCCAAGATGTTCGAGGACGTGCTGCGCGAGCGGGGCCACGCAGTCGTGACAGGCGCGCGGGCTGCGGAGATCCTGGGAAAGGCGGGCCGGGTCACCGGCGTCAAGCTGGAGAACGGCGAGGTCGTCCCCTGCCAGCTCCTGGTCATGGCGGCCGGGGTCCGGCCCAACCTTGAGTTCCTGGAAGGGACGAGGATCCAGAAGAAGCAGGGGCTGCTGGTGGACGCCCACCAGCAGACCAGCATCAAGGGGATCTACGCGGCCGGCGATGTGGCCGAGACCACCGACCTGCTGTCGGGGCAACGGGTGGTCATCGCCATCTGGCCCGAGGCGCTCAACCAGGGACGGATCGCCGGCTTGAACATGGCGGGGGTTCCGACCAAATACGAGGGCTCTATGGCCATGAACGTGACCTCGGTCCTGGGCCTGCCCATCGCCTCGCTGGGCCTCTGGCAGGTGACGGATGCCACCGAGTATCGGATTCACAGCAGCCTGCACGAGTCCAAGCGGATCTATCGCAAGCTGATCTTCAAGGACGGCAGGCTGGTGGGCGCGGTCCTGGTGGGTTCCCACGTGAACTCAGAAGCGGGGATCCTCCACAATTTCATCCGGACGCGCCAGTCCTTCGCGGTGACACCGGACCAGCTGGTCGCCGGGCCCATCTCGTGGGGGCGCGTGTTACGGGACAATCGCCGCGCCGGAGGCGTCGGTCCCCCCGCCGCGGCGGCCGCCCCGTGATCTCACCCGACTTTGAGGAGACCCCTGGAAGCCCCAGGTCCCATCGCCATGAACGTCGAGATCGCACTGTACGCCACGTTATCAAAGTACCTGCCGCCCGGCGCGCAGAACCGAAAGGCGGTCATCGAGGTCAAGGACGGCGCCACGGTGCGGGAGGTCATGAATCAACTGGGAATCCCCCCGGATCTTCCCAACATGCTGCTGGTGAACGGGCGGCAGGCCCCCGACGGAACGGTCATCAAGAACGGCGAAACCCTGTCGATCTTCCCTCCGCTCGCCGGCGGCGCTGCCTCGGCGCGGCCTCCGCTCGCTGGCGGCTGTGATGGGGGATGGCCTTCTTTCGCCGACGACCGGAGCGCGTCCGGACCTCTGATCCGTCCTGGGTAGCCACCCACAACCCGGCCGCCCTCGCTGGGCACCTCGGGGGCGGCAGCTCTCTGCCGAGGAGAGGCCATGCCCGTCCGGCTAGGGGTGATCGCCGACGATCTCACGGGCGCGAATGACACGGGGGTCCAGTTCGCCCGGCAAGGGGCCCGGACCATTGTCCCGCTGGACTGGCACGACCTCGCGTCGTTGGGCCGGCACGCCGACGTCTTGGTGCTCTGCACGAACAGCCGGGGGCTCCCGCCCGGTGCCGCGGCACAACGGGCGAAGCTGGCAGCCCAGGCCCTCCGGAAGGCGCGCGTCGCGGCCATCTACAAGAAGATCGACTCCACCTTCCGCGGCAACGTCGGGGCCGAACTGGACGCGGTCCTGGATGTCTATCCGGCGCACCTGACGATCCTGGCACCGTCATTTCCGCCCGCCGGGCGCGCGGTCGTCAACGGGACCCTGCTGGTGAATGGCGTCCCCGTTCACCGGACGGCCATCGGGCGCGACCCGGTCGCACCGGTTCGCCAATCGCACCTGCCCACCTTGTTACGCGCACAATCCCGCCGGAGCATCCACCACCTGCCCCTCGAGATTCTGCGGGCTCGCTGGCCCCGGGCGGCAAGAGTGATCCGGAGCTGGCAGCCGACCCATGGGGCCCTGGCGGTGGCGGATGCCGCCACGGCAGCCGACCTCCGTCGCCTGGCCCGGCTCATCGCCCTGGAAGGCCTGCTTGGTGTGGCGGTGGGATCGGCCGGCCTCGCCGCGGCCCTCAGCGTGGCGCTGCCCTGGGGGCGCCGGCCGCTCCGTCGGCTCCCCTCCGTGGAGCATCCGATCCTCCTGGTGGTCGGGTCACCGAACCCCACCAGCCTCGCCCAGATTGCCGACTTCGAGCGCCGACGATCTGCGGCCGTGATTTGCGGGGAGATCCGCGAGGTCCTGGCCGGCCCGGAGCGATTCCGAAAAGAGCTGGACCGCGTCCTGGGGAAGGCCTCGGCCGAGATCCTCGCCGGGCGGGATACGGCAATCACGCTGGCGCAGGGAACCGACGGCCGGCGCGCCCCCCGTCGCCGAGGATCCCCCGCTCGCGGAAGAAAGCTTCCCGCGCTCTCTCCCTGCTCCAGCGCCACCCTCAGCGAGTTCCTGGGGCGGTCCGCCCGGGAGCTCACGCGCAGGGCCCGTCTGGGGGCTTTGGTCCTTTGCGGCGGGGATATCGCCGTCGCCACGTGCCGCGCCCTGCGGGCGGACGGCGTCATCCTGGGGGGCGAGGTGCAGCCGGGGGTGCCCTGGGGACGCCTGGTCGGAGGCGAACAGCCCAACCTTCCCGTGGTCACCAAGGCCGGCGGCTTCGGCACGCCCGACGTCTTCCGCGCCGTCATCCGGTTTCTGCGCCGCCCCCGCCCCGCCTGACCTGCCCGCCCGTCCCCCGAAGTGCAAAGGTCTCCGGCGGGTTAGGCCTTTGTGCCGGAGATCATCAGGTACCAGTGATTGAGGTGCGGCTGACCGTCCACGTCCCGCAGGTTCAAGGCCGCCCGCTGCTCGGGGGTCAAGCCATCGAGCACCGCGTGGATTCTCCGGACATTCTCCGGCGACACGTCTGTGGTCAACGCCGAGAGGGGACGGTGCCTCACGTAGCCTTCGATCGCCGCCACAGCGAAGCCGTGGTCTTCGAGGAGTTGCTGCCATTCACTGGGACGATACTCCCGCACGTGCGATTCGTCGTGATACCGATCCAGGCGGTTCATGCAGACGTCCACGAAGTCATCCTCCGGCACGCTCCGGTCGTCGATGACGAGGCGGCCTCCGGCGCGCAGCACCCGGTGCATCTCGCGGAGCGCTTGCCCGATCCGCGAGAAGTGGTGCGCGGCCCGACGGCAGGTGATCAGGTGAAAGGTCTCCGAGGGAAACGGCAGATCATGGACGTCGGCCAGCCCGAGGGCGACATTGGCAATGCCGCGGGTCGCCCCGAGCCGCTTTGATTCTTCCAGCATCTCCACCGTCAGATCAATTCCGATGACAGCGCGCACGTGATTGGCAAGCGCGAAGGCGGTATGGCCCGTCCCGGTCGCGACATCCAGGACCAGCCAATCCCGTTGCGGACTGGCCAGCTCCACGACCCGGGCCAGAACTTGGGGATCGGTATGTGCAGCGCTGGTCGTGTAACGCGACGCCCGCTGCCCGAAGATCCGTTTCGCCTTCTGTTCGGTTGTCTTCATCGACCCCCCAGCTTTCTTCCCACACAGATCAGCCGATGCCGGCTGGTTTGTGATGCCTCAGGGCTAAGGGCCCGTGGCGCCAGGTCGAAGTGGCTTCCTTCAGCGCGGCGTTGTCAGTCGCGTGCAAAACGGTCTCATCATAGGAGAGTCGTTCCGCTTTTTCAATCTCAGCAGCCTTTGGTTTCAATCTCAGCAGCCTTTGGGTAGTGTCCTAGTTTGATTTGGGCACCGGCCTGGGGTAGGATTGGGATAAAGTCGACTCTAGGGCCGCAGAGGAGGGCGCTGCATGACACAGGCTAAAAAGCTGATCGGTGGTATTTGGCCGATTGAGAAGCTGCAATTGATCGTAAATCCTGAAAAACGGCTAACTCGCATCTCTCCCAGAGGTAGCCTTGGCAAAACGTGTTCCAAATTCCGTTGTGTGAGCGGCTTGACCCTGGAACCATCTTAAGGAACCGCGACGGCGGAGGGAATTTTGACGGCCCTTCTGGCATGCCTCACAAATGTACCAAAATGGTTCCTTTGTGAGGAAGCCATTTTACCCTCGCGAAAGGCGTATTCATAGACGCGATTCAGGAAATGTCATCTTGGCAGTCATCGGAATCATTGCTATTTGCATCTACGGTGGACAGCTTAGGGTGTACCAGAGCCAACTGAATGAAATGATAAAAGCTACCAACGCTGCTCAAAAGAGCGCAGATACTGCCGCTGAAAGTTTGGTGCTTCAACAGCGTCCATGGGTGAAAATTAAACATCGGATACTTCGACCATTGACTTTCGGTACAGAGGCTTGGAAGGGCCCTGTGGCTAGCGCGGTCATAGGGGATATCTTGGAGAATGTCGGGCAAAGTGTTGCATTGAACGTCTTGTCTTGGGAAGACATAATCCCGATGGATTCGGACGGTTCGATTCGGACTGCACGTCTGCGTCAAAGCGAAATGTGCGATGCTTACCGTCATCGGACTCCAGGGAGTCTTACTGGATATATGTTGTTCCCCAAGGATAATCCCTGGGTTCAAAACTCGACCGTGGGTCCAAAGATGGAGACAGTCTTGAAAGCGACTGCGTCCAGTCCGATCTCCGGGAAAGTCGGGTTCGTGTTGGTAGGATGCGTTAGCTATCGGTCCGCCTTTGAACCCAAGGACAGTTCTATGCACCAGACTGGCTTTACCTATTACCTGGGAAACGTCGGAAAAGATGGCAGCGTTAATCCATATGTAGTGCCGTCGGGAACCGCCTCAGAACTCCAACTCATTGCCTCGTCAGAGGGTTTTTCCGCTGATTAGAAGGAAAACCAAAAAGCAAATTAGGACACTACCGCATTCTGAATCGGGGTGAGTCGAGGAAAGGAAAAGGAGTCGCCGATGGAGTTTGCCGGACAGACCGCCATTGTGACCGGATCCGCCAGAGGATTCGGCCGAGCCATCTGCCGCCGACTGGCCCGGGGAGGGGCCCGCGTTGTCGTGGCGGACATCAACCTTCCCGGCGCGGAAGAGACGGCCTCCCTCATTGCGAAGGATGGCGGCCAGGCCATGGCCGTCAGGGTGGACGTGGCCTCGGCATCCAGCGTGGACAGTCTGGTCAAGACCACACTCGCCCGCTTCGACGGCCGCGTGGACGTCCTGGTGAACAACGCCGGCATCTGGACGAACGTGCCCACCGAGGAACTCGCCGAGGAAGAATGGGATCGGATGGTGGCCGTGAACATGAAGGGGGTCTTCCTTTGCTGCAAGGCCGTGATCCCGATCATGAAGCGGCAGCGGCGTGGCCACATCGTGAACATCGCGTCCATCGCTGTCCGGACCGGCGGGGCCTTCGCCGGGATTCACTACGTGGCCTCCAAGGGTGGCGTCCTCGCCATGACGAAAAAGCTCGCCAAGGAGCTCGGGCCTCACGGCATCGTGGTGAACGGGGTGAACCCGGGAACCAGCCCCACCGAGATGATGGTGGGTTGGCCCCAGGAGATCCTGGACGGGATCGTCAAGAACACACCCCTCGGACGGATGTGCCAGCCCGAGGACATCGCCGATACCGTGGCCTTCCTGGCATCGGATGCCGCACGATTCGTCCATGGGGAGACCGTGGAGGTCAACGGCGGGCTGCTGTGCGACTAGACGCGATCGGCTTCCCGGCCGTCGGCGCTCAGCGCGGGCGTCCATGACGGGGTTGGGGATAGGGGAACAGGGGCCAGCCAACATGACCACGTATCAGATCACGGTGATTGCAGGGGACGGCATCGGACCCGAGGTGATGGCGGAGGCCCTGAAGGTGCTCCGGGCCATCGAGACACACTTCCCGGGGCTCCGCTTCGACTGCAAAGAGTATCGGGCGGGCGCGCGCTGCTACAAGGAGACGGGGACGGATCTGCCCGTTGAAACCCTGGAGGCATGCAAGACCGCAGACGCCATCCTCTTCGGGGCAACCGGCGATCCCAGCATCCGCTTCCCGAACGGGACGGAGATCATGCCGCAGCTCACCCTGCGCTTCGTCCTGGACTTGTACGCGGGGATCCGCCCGATCAAGCGATACGCCGGCGTTCCGCCGACCCTCGCCGGTGATCCGGCCATTGACTACGTGATCATGCGGGAGAACACCGAGGGGCTGTACGCCTCGCGCGGCGCCGGTGTCCAGGTGGGCGAGCACGTGGCCGTGGACAATATGGTCATCACCCGCCCCGGGACCGAGCGAATCGTGCGCTACGCCTTTCGAGTTGCACAGAGGCGACAGGGTGCGCCGGCGGACAAGGTGCGGCGCGTCACCTGCGTGGACAAGGCGAACGTCCTGAAGAGCATGGCCTTCTTCCGCCAGATCTTCTACGGCGTGGCGCGCGAGTTCCCCGGCATCCAGACCGAGCACGCGTACGTGGATGCCATGACCATGTACATGGTGCGCCGGCCGCTCCATTACGATGTGGTCGTGGCCGAGAACATGTTCGGGGACATCATCTCGGATCTCGCCGCCGGCACGATGGGTGGCCTCGGCATGGCCCCCTCCGCCGATGTGAGTGATGTCTATGGTCTGTTCCAGCCCTCCCATGGGACGGCGCCGGACATCGCGGGCAAGGGGATCGCGAATCCGATCGCCCAGATTCTCTCGGCCGGGATGATGCTCGACTGGCTGGCCGAGCGAAAGCAAGATCCCCAGGCTGCGGTCGCAGCCAGGGCCATCGACGCGGCGGTGGAAGCCACGCTCTGCGATTCCCGCTACCGCACCGCGGACATCGGCGGTCGCGCCACCACGGGGGCGGTGGGGGACGCCATCTCCGCCCGCATCCGAGCAGCCAAGGTCTGACTCCGATGCCCGCATCGCCTCCTCGGCTTTCGACTCTCGGCTCTCGGCTCTTCGCGCCATGCAGTTGAGCCTGCTGACCAGCACGCCGGATATCGCCGCGACCGGCTACATGGTGAATCTGCTCCTGGGACCGCCGGAGCTCTTGGCGGCCGAGGCGAGCGCCCTGGGCTACGACGGTATCGAGTTCTTCCCCGGCCCGCCGGGCACCGTCGGCGTGGCCGAACTGGACCAGGCCCTGAAGCGCTTCGACCTGACCCTGACCGCGGTGAACAGCGGCCGGATCGTGGCCGAGGGCCTCACCCTGCTGAATCCCGACGCGGCGATCCGGGCCCGGGCCCTGAACCGGGTCAAAGACCTGCTGGATTTCGCGGGCCACTTCGGCGCGCCGGTGACTCTCGCTGGCACCAAGGGCAGCCTGCCGGGCGCCGCCTCCGTCGAGGCCGTGGAGACCCTGGTGGAGGAGATTTTCAGCCATCTCGCCCGATTCGCGGCGTCGGCGGGATCCACCCTCTTGATCGCACCCACCCATGAGGCCGATAGCAACTTCATTTGCACCGTGGCCGAGGCGGTATCCTGGGTCCAACGCATCCATCACCCGGCGTTCGGATTGATGCTGGACACGTATCACCTCCACCGGAAGGAGGCGTCGGTCCCCGAGGGGGTCCGCGCCGCGGCCGGGCTGGTACAGCACGTCCATCTGTATGGCCCCGGCCGCGTCCCGCCCGGCACGCGGGGAAAACCCGGTCTGGACTGGCGCGCCATCATGGTCACCCTGCGGGACATCGGCTACGAGGGCGCCGCGTCAGTCTGCCTGGCCCACAGCGGCGACCGCCGGGCGCAGGCCCAGGAGACAGTCGCCTACCTGCGGTCGCTGATGGCAGGCTGACGCATTGTCTCCGCATGTCTGGGAAGTCGGAGTGGGCCGGTGACTGGCGCACGCTGGCGTGGTATAAAGCCTTCAATGGCCAGCCGTCAGCCATCGACCCTTGGCCTCGTGCGGGACGCATTCCAGCGGCTGCACGCTGACCGCTGATGGCTGACCGCTCATGGAGCAGAATCAGAGGAGGCACGCTATCATGGACCGACCCATCCTCGGCATCACCATGGGAGATCCGGCCAGCATCGGGCCGGAGATCGCCGCCAAGGCCCTGGCGGATCCCTCCGTGTACACCAAGGCACGGCCCTTCGTCATCGGCGACCGGAATTGCATGGCGGATGCCCTGCGGATCACCGGGCTGCCCCTCCAGCTTTCGCCCATCGCCAAGGTAGCCGACGCGCGCTTCACCCACGGGACCATCGACGTCCTGGACCTGGCGAACGTGGACATGACGAAGCTCGTATACGGCAAGGTCAGCGCCATGTGCGGCAAGGCCTCGGTGGAATACATCGAACGGGGGATCCGGATGGCCCTGGCCGGAGAGATCGATGCGGTCGTCACCGGCCCGATCCACAAGGAATCCATCAATCAGGCGGGCTGCCCGCATCCGGGACACACCGAGATCTTCGGGGCCATGACCAACACCAAGGACTACGCCATGATGCTTTTGGGCGAGGACCTGCGGGTGGTCCACGTGTCCACCCACGTGTCCCTCCGCCAGGCCATCGAGCGGGCCAAGAAGCCGCGCGTCCTGACGGTCATCCGGCTGGCCAATCGGGCCTTGAAGGCCCTGGGCATTCCCGAGCCGAAGATCGCCGTGGCCGGATTGAACCCCCACGCCGGAGAGCACGGCCTGTTCGGCGACGAGGAAATCAAGGAGATCATCCCCGCCATCGAAGAGGCCAAGGCCGAAGGGATCAAGGTGGACGGGCCTATCGCCCCCGACACCGTCTTCGGCAGGGCCCGCGGGGGTCTGTACGACATCGTGGTGTGCATGTATCACGATCAGGGACACGTCCCCCTGAAGACCCTGGGCTTCACCTTCGACAAGGCCACGCAGAAGTGGACCTCGGTCAGCGGGGTGAATGTCACCCTGGGCCTCCCCATCATCCGCACGTCCGTGGATCACGGAACGGCCTTCGGGAAGGCCGGCAAGGGCACCGCGGCCCATCAGAGCATGCTTGACGCCATCGACGTCGCCGTGAAGCTCGCCCACGGGCGCAAGGCCGGCCTGTTCGCCTAGGTGGGCCAGGAATCGGCGGTGTTGCTTTGATGCCGTCACGAGCGGTGCCAGGAGCGCACGCGACGACTCCTCCCGCACGGCTCACCGAAACCTAACCTGCTATGCCTGCTTTCCCCTTCTTGAGACTCCTGTACCGGGGTCCAGGGAGAGGCCCTCTCCCCGCGACAGACCGCTCTTGGTGCTCGGACACAATCTGTCCGACTCAGTCCCTCGTCGCTTCCTCGAGCAGGTAGATATAGGAGCGGTAGATCCACCGCATGGCGCGGGTCAAGCCGATCTCGCAGGTTCGGCTGCTCGAGAAGTAACCGTCGTGCCGAGCGGGCGGGAGCGTGGCAGTTGGCGCGGGCTCAGGCCTCGTCCAGGAGCCAGGCGTACAGCGCCTTGGGGCCGTGCACGCCGAGGGTGAGGGTGAGTTCGATGTCGGCGGTGCGGCTGGGGCCGGTGACCAAGACGCAGTAGCCGTCCTGTTTCACCTCGGAGAACGCCTGGTGCAGGTCGGCCCGCAGGGCCGCCCGGCGCAGGATCGCCAGGTGCACCCGCGGCAACAGCGAAACCACCCGCGGCTTCTCCGGCGACGATCGGAGCAGGAGCGTGCCGGTCTCCGGCAGGGCGACGTCCACGCCGGTCACGCCCAACTCGCATTCCGCCACCAACCGCTGGTCCGCCTGCGGCGAGGTGAGCTCGACCCCAAGCGCTTTCAGCGCGCCTGCCACATCCAGCGCCTGAAACTCCGGGGTGGCCCAGAGGGTCGCCTTCTTCACTGCCTCCGCCTTGACCAGCTCCGCCAGCGCGGTCTTGAGATCATCCCGGCCGGCGAGGCGCCGGGTGATCCCATTCAGCTTTTCAATCTCCGAGAAGAGCAGGGCGATCTCGGCGTCGGTGGAGGCGGGGGCGCGGGGCGAGACGCGCGTCGTGGGCGGAACGGGTGCGACCGGCGAGCCCGGGCCACGGCCGAGCGATGCGCGTACCTTGCCCAGAATCTCTTCGCGTGCCGAATCCATGTCTCCCTCGTTCATTCCCTGCATCTTGACTATTGACGCCCCTTGGCTTCACGGGAGCGGGTGCGCCACCAGGTTCGAAAATCCGAGGCAAAGGCCGGGAAGGGCCTGGCCATCGTCCAGCGGTTGAGGGGGGGTGGAAGCCTGGGGAGCCAGCCGTCACGCTTGAGTGGCGTCTGGAGCCACTTCAACATCGTGGACCCGAGCCGGTAGAGCCACGGCGTGCGCAGGGCGAGCGAGCCGGCCTGCGCGCCCATCCGCAAGGCATACGGCGCCACCGCCTTCTCCTGTTCGTCTCCTTCGACCACGCGATGGCGCAGGTGGAGCAAGATCTCCGTGATGGGGATCTTCACCGGGCAGATGTCGTTGCAGGCGCCGCACAACGTTGAGGCGAACGGCAGCCCCCCGGCGGCCTTCGCACCGAGGATCTGGCTCGCGAACATCATCCCCGTGGGACCGGAAATCGGATAACCGTAAGTGTACCCGCCCACGCTGTTGAAGACGGGGCAGATGTTCAGGCACGCCCCGCAGCGAATGCAGAGGAGAGTCTCCCGGCATTCGGGGCTTTTAAGGATGCGCGATCGTCCATTGTCCAGGAGGATCAGGTGGAGTTCCTTCGGTCCCGTCTCGGCCTCCGCACCCGGCGGGCCGCTGATGAACTGGGTGTAGCACGTAATCTTCTGCCCGGTGGCGCTCCGCGCCAGCACCTTCAAGAGGACGGTGAGGCTCTCCCAATCCGGCACGACCTTGTCGATTCCGACAATCGCCACATGAACGGGGGGGATGGTCGTGCACATCCGTCCGTTTCCCTCGTTCGTCACGGTGACGATGGTTCCGGTCTCGGCCACCAGGAAGTTCCCCCCGGAGATGCCCAGATCGGCCGCCAGGAACTCCTCCCGAAGCTTCGTGCGTGCGACCTGGGTGAGCTTTTCCGCCTCCGCGGGCGCATCCACACCGAGCTTCTTACGGAACAGGTCAGCGATCTCTTCCTTGGAGAGGTGGAACGCCGGCACGACGATGTGCGCCGGTCCGACGCCGAGGAGTTGGACGATGTACTCCCCCAGGTCGGTCTCGATGACCTGGATGCCCACCGCCTCCATGGCATGGTTCAGCCCGATCTCCTCGGTGGCCATGCTCTTGGATTTCACGACCTTTTTCACGTCATGCTGGCGCGCGATCTCCAGGACGATCCGGTTGGCTTCCCCCGCGTCCCGCGCCCAGTGGACGTGACCGCCCACCTTCGTCACTGCTCGTTCCGCCTGCTCGAGATAGTGGTCGAGGTGGGTGATGGCGTGCAGGCGCAGGTCGTGGCCGGCCTGGCGCAGCGTCTGCCAAAGGTCGTTACCGAGGGCCTCGACCAGGGCCGCCCGACTGCCCAGGAACTTGGCGGTGGCCTTCTGCACCGCGGCCGGCATCTTCGGCGGGACGTGCTGCGCATTGGTCCGAAAGTCTATGGGAGCGGCGGCCTGGCTCATGGCGTACCTCGATCCGCCGTCAGCACTTCGATCAGATGCATGGCCTTGATCGGCGAGTTCACCTTGCGCAATCCGCCGGCAATGTTCATGAGACAGCCGGCGTCGCAGGCCACCACCACCTCGGCGCCGCTGGCCTCAATCGAGTTGACCTTGGCCTCCATCATGGCCTGGCTGACCTCGGGGTAGATCACGCTGAAGGTGCCGCCGAAGCCGCAGCAGGTCTCCTCGCTGGAGAGGGGGACAAGCTCCAGACCCTGCACCTTGCGGAGGAGCGCCTTGGGCTCCTCGCGGACGCCCAGGCCCCGCAGCAGGTGGCACGAGGCATGGTAGGTCGCCTTGTGGGGGAAGCGGGCCCCCACATCGGTCACTTTCAATTGCTGGACCAGGAACTGGGTGAACTCGAACGTCCGCGCCGCCGTGTCTTCGGCGAGGCGGTGTTCCGGCGTCCCGGGCGAGAACAGGTGAGGATAATGATGCCGAACCATGTCAACGCACGACCCGGAAGGCGAGACGATGAACCCGTCGGTCCGGCCGAACACCTCCAGCCACTTTCGCGCCAACTCGCGCGCCTGCGTCTGGTAGCCGCTGTTGAAGAAGGGCTGGCCGCAGCAGGTCTGTTCCTCAGGAAAAGCCACCTCAACCCCCAGCCGCTCCAGAAGCCCTACCATCCGTCGCAGGACTCCCGGGAAGAATTGCTCGGCCAGGCAGGTGATAAAGAGCTGCGCCTTGATAGGCATGCCCGTTCCTTCCGTGCGGGACGACCTCGCTTGCCTTCAAACTCCTCGCGCGAGCATGGCAGAAAGGGACGGGGGGCGGTATGCCCGCCCCCCGTCCCAACCGAAGGCCCTACCTCACTTGACGGGTGGTATCGGAATCAAGCCCGTGAACACGTAGGCCTGCAGGAAAGTGATCAGGCCGATCACCGCGGCTCCGGCGACCGAATGCCAGAACACCGTGCGGAAGATCGGCCCCAGGGCGTGCGTCCGCTCGTAGGGATCGTCGTAGCAGGCGGCGCAGGCCACCATGATGGACTGGGGGTCGATCATCTTGCCCATAACGCAGCCCGTGGAGTTGGTCGCGACGATCAGGACCTCGTTCAGGTGCAGTTGCTGGGCGGTGATCCGCTGCAGGCTGCCGAACAGGGCGTTCGAGGCGGTGTCGGATCCGGTGAGGAACACCCCCAGCCAGCCGAGGTACGCCGCGAAGAACGGGTACAGGGGGCCTGCGGCGGTGAACGCCAGGCCGAGCACGGCATCGGTCCCGGAGTAGCGGGTGAGGAACCCGAGTCCGAGCACCTGGGCGATGACCAGGATGGGGATCACAAGGCGGCGGGCGGTCCGCCGAACCGCCTCACCCCACTGGGCGGCGCTCAATCCCAGGGTCACGCCGGACAGGAGCGCCGCCACGAACACGCCGGTCCCGGACGCCGACAGGTAGTTGATGACGAACACGGCCGCCTCGGGCCTGGCGTTGGGCGGAACCACCGGCGGCATGCGCTGGACGAGGTTATGGAGCGCCGGCATCTGCCACGTCGGCAGGGAGAGCGTGCCAGCAAACGCGGAGCCGAACAGGGTGGTGCTGAACTTGATCCCGGAGAACAGATTGTTCAGGTAGACTCGCCATTGCGGCATGCCCCAGATGGCGCAGCAGACGATGAGGATGCCCCACGGCACCCAGGCGTAGGCCGTCTGGCCGACGGAGTACGGATACTTCCACTCATGAGCGTCAGTGGTAGCCGTGGCAACCTTCTTTCCGGCCTTGGCCAGGGCCTCGCGCTCCGACTTCAGGAGGAAACGGGTCTTGGGGTGCCAGACGAAGCGCAGGAACAGGGCGGTGCAGATGACGGAGAAGACGCCCGAGACCACGTCCGTCATCAGGTGGAACTCATTCGTCGAGGAGGCGAACCACTGCATGACGGCGAAGGACAGGCCCGAGCAGAGGCTCCCGGGCCACACCTCCCAGGCCTCTTTCCAGGTGCCCCCCTCCATCAGGACGAAGGCGGTGACCAGCCAGAACGGGACCAGGATGGACACGAAGGGGAGCTGGCGACCGGCCATGTGGGAAAGGGTGAGCTGGTCGAGGCCGGTCACGGCTGCGAGCGTCACAATGGGTGTGCCGATGGCCCCCCACGCGACAGGGGCGGTGTTGGCCAGGAGGTTCAGGACGGCCGACTCGAAGGGTGGGAACCCCAGACCCACCATCACGGCCCCGGCGATGGCCACCGGTGTCCCGAAGCCCGAGGTCCCCTCGATGATGGCCCCGAAAGAGAAGGCGATCAGGAGAACCTGAAGGCGCCGGTCGAACGAGATGTGAATGATGGACTCCTTCACGATCTCGAACTTCCCGGCAATGAGGGTCATATTGTAGAGGAATATGGCCCCGATGATGATCCAGATGATCGCCAGGAACCCGGACAGGCTCCCGAGGACGAAGGCCGAGAACGCCGAAGGGAGCGGCATCCCGAAGGCCACGCAGGAGACCAGGAAGGCCGCCAGGACCCCATAGAACGCCGCGTACGGGGCGCTGATGCCGAGATGCTTGGCCCCCTGCTTGTCCCGGTGCGGGTGCAAGGCGATGAAGTACAGCAGGGTTAGGATGGGAATCGCTGCCACGATGGTGGACAGAAAGACATTGCCCAATGGGTTGTAATGCTGATGGTACATCGGATCTCCCTCCGTGGGTTAGTTGGTAATCGGATCCCCCACCGCGTCGAGATTCATATCAAAGGAGCAACAGCGAGTGCCCGCTATCGCCCGCCTCGGCGTGCTCGTGCCGCGAGGCGCGGCGAGTCCAGCGTGCAGGGCAACGGCACGGGGGAGTGGGGCGGTCCGCCCATGGAAAGCGGGGCGCTTCAGGCGGGGTCCCCGGTGGGGGATGTTCTCGTGGTAGAAGCGATCCCCCTGCGTGCGTGGGGGCGGAAGTGGATCCGGTTGGGCCCGACGTTGAAGGTTGTCAAGGCCGTCCGCAGCAGGAGCTTGGCGGGATCCGGGGCAAACTGGAGGCCCGATGGAAGGGCGGCGAGGCCGAGTCCCTCCGGGCCTGAATGATCCTGGGCAAGGAAGAATTCAGCGTCGCCCTGCGGGGGATCGACGGCTAAGACATTCTGGAGAAGCTGATTGCAGAGGTCCGAGCCATCCAGGTCCAAGAGATCAAAGGCGACATAGAATCCCATCGCCAGTAGGGCGCAAAACAACACCCCCCGTCCGCCCAGCGAGCATCGCCCTCTCTTCGGCTTCACGAGCCCTCCACGCGGCTTTTTGCTCTACGTGGCATCGGATCGTACTGTAGCCCGTCCACCGCTGTCAACAACCATCTCCGATCCCCTCGCAGGGCGGCCTGGGCATCGCGAATCCTCATGGCACGTGACCCCACGGGCAGCCGCTGCAGCTCCGAAGCGATCGGCTCGTCGTGCGTCGGGCTCTAGGCTTCCCCTACCCCTGGTTGCGCGCGGGCCACGGTTGCCCAAGCAGGCCCAGAAAGCTCCGCACCACCCCGCGATGACTCCCTCCCGAATCCGTGCCCCCTGGACCCCCTGAGGGGCGACTGCCACGGGTCTAGTACTACTGTGTCATAAACGTTCTGGCCGGGAGCCGTTCGCTCCGCAGGCCGGGCAGTAGGGGAGCCCCGCCACGAGCATGCGCGCGTGCAGAATCCGCTGCGTGGCAATGGACGCCGGG
>Ga0187857_10001465_pt1 | contig 24060 bp, 18 predicted proteins | sample June2016WEW_8_10_FD_132984 | JGI IMG/M metagenome (GOLD analysis project Ga0187857, IMG submission 132984) | Peatland microbial communities from SPRUCE experiment site at the Marcell Experimental Forest, Minnesota, USA - June2016WEW_8_100 | ecosystem: Environmental > Terrestrial > Soil >... | reverse complement strand
CCTTCCTGTTCTACTTTGTCCACCAGGGCGGAGCCGACCTCAAGCCGGGCGATCCGTTGTCCCAGCGGCGGACGGTCATCCAGGTTGTCGAGCTGCAATACCAGGACGGCCGGCTGGGATGCGATCGAAACCAGCCCACGCGCGTTCTGCTGCACCCGCCGTCCAGCGCCGCGGGGAAGTAGTTCCAGTCGGGTGCTTAACCGTTCTGGGGAAGCCGGTTCCCGGCTCGAGTGCCCAGGCGCGGGAACCCCGTGGGCGTCAAAATAACCCTCCCGACAACCATGAGATCACAAACTGTGATCGCACCCAGAAGGAACATCCGCTATCAGCCCTACGCTTTCACCGAACACGGCGTAGCCATGCTCTCAGCCGTGCTGAAAAGCGATCACGCCGTGCGGATGAGCATCTTTATCGTCCGAGCCTTCGTTCAACTCCGCGAACTGCTGGCCACCAACAAGGAAATGGCGCGCAAAGTCGAACAATTGGAAGCCGCCCAAGAGCACCAGGCCCATACCCAGCAGCAACACGCCGCTATCCTGGTTTCCGTCGTTCAAGACATCCAGAAATTAAAGAACCCGCCTGTCACCCGTGCCATAGGTTTCATTGCCCGCAGCCCCAAGAAGAAGTGATCCTACCCCGAATCTTTATCGCTCATCCGCAAGCTCAGAATCCGCCGATTACCCCGCGCAAGCCGCCTTTCGGCTGCCGATCCCTCGTCCTGGCTGTTCTCCATACCAGGCCCGGACAAGCACACCTGAAATCCTGGATGCGCTCGCCACGAAAATGTCATACCGCTCGGCCATCCCCCCGCCCTCGGTCGCGCCGCCCCGCCCGTCCTTCCCGGCTGGTGGGCCTGCGGTTCCCGGAATGGCCCGTCGCGGGTGGCTGTAATAATTTTCCGCGTTGCCGGCCACATTGCCTCATTCCAGGTCCGGCAATTCCGTCCGCGCCAGCGCCTCACCGCCCCGAATCCGTGAGATAATCACGCTTCCGGAGATGGAACTCCGTTAGCAGCACACCGAGGGCTGCAATATGATTTCGGGACCCAATAGATTGCTGGCGCTCGCCTGCCTGATCGCAGGTGTAGCTGGGGCACAGCCGTCCGGCTTTGTTCCGATCGATCCGTGGGATCAAATCAAGAGCATGCGTCGCGGGGTCAACATCATCGGATACGACCCTCTGTGGCGCGACTTTGAGAAAGCGCGTTTCAAAGAGCGGCACTTCCAGCGTCTCCGCGGGGGCGGGTTTCAGACGGTTCGCATCAATTTGCAGGCATTCTCCCATATGGACGCCAAGAACCGGCTCGATTCGGCCTGGTTCAAGACCCTCGATTGGGCGGTGAACAACGCTTTGGCAAATGAGCTGACGGTCATTCTCGACGAACACGACTACAACGTATGCGGAAACAACACCGAGACGTGCCAGCCAAGGCTGATGGCTTTCTGGGAGCAGGTAGCCGGGCATTACAAGGATTCGCCGAACAGCGTTCTCTTCGAGATTCTGAACGAGCCTAACAGCCAACTCACCCCGGAACTCTGGAACGCGTGGATCAAAAATGCGCTGGCGATCGTTCGGAAGTCGAATCCCGAGCGGAATGTAGTCATCGGCCCGGCAGCGTGGAATAACATCCACTACCTCGATAAGCTGGAACTCCCGGACGACGATCGCAACATCGTGGTCACGGTCCATTACTATCTGCCGATGAATTTCACGCACCAGGGCGCACGCTGGAACAAGTCCACAGCCAACTTGTCGGGGATAAGCTGGGGTACGGATGAGGAGAAGCGGAAGGTGGAGGACGACTTCGCCACCGTTCAGGACTGGTCGAAGGCGCAGAAGCGGCCCATCCTGCTGGGCGAGTTCGGGGCCTATGACCGGGGCGGCGCCGATATGGATTCGCGTGTCCGCTACACGTCCCACGTGGCGCGCACGGCGGAGTCGCTCGGCTGGGCGTGGACCTATTGGCAGTTCGATTCCGATTTCATCGTTTACGACATGGTCAAAGATGATTGGGTGCAGCCAATTTGGAGAGCGCTGATTCCGGAGTGATGAGCGGCTGGTCCGGAGTTCCCTTCGCCAGCCGCACCCGGGGTCATGGCTCTTTGACCATCTGCAAACAGGCGGCATTCGAACAGAACCGCGACTGTACGCGAGCGAATTCCCGCTCAAAGCCCCGAAATCCCTAAAACTGTCAAGCACCCGTTCCAGTCCGCCAGATTCGAATCGGGTCCGCAACTCGCTATAATTTCATTTCGGTCATTTCTCAGGAGCGGATTTATGTCAACTGAAAATCTACGTCGTGAGTTTTTGAAGCGCGCCAGCGCGGGACTGGCCGGAACTGGCCTGGCCTTTCAGGCAGGGCAGGGAATGGCGCACGCAGCCGCGAGCCCGCCGGGCGCGGGTTTCTTCGACGTGCGAACGTTTGGGGCCACGGGCGACGGCAAGACGCTCGACACCGCCGCCATCAACAAGGCCATTGATGCGGCCAGCGCGGCGGGCGGCGGCACGGTGCTGTTCCCGGCCGGCAATTACCTGTGCTATTCCATCCATCTCAAGAGCGACATCTCGCTGTACCTCGATGCAGGGGCCACCATCATTGCCGCCGACCCGCCCGCGCAGGGCGCCGGCGGCGGGTTCGACCTGGCCGAGCCCAACGAATGGGACGAGTACCAGGATTTCGGCCACAGCCACTTCCACAACAGCCTGATCTGGGGCGAAGGACTGGGCAACATCGCCATTCTCGGCTGCGGGCGCATCTGGGGCAAATCGCTGAGCCGGGGTCAGGGCGCCCAGACGCCGGGCGTGGGCAACAAGTCCATCAGCCTCAAGAACTGCCATAACGTGCTGCTGCGCGATTTCTCCATCCTGCATGGCGGGCACTTCGGCATTCTGGCCACCGGCATCGACAACTTCACGCTCGACAATTTGAAGATCGACACCAACCGCGACGGCATGGACGTGGATTGCTGCCGCAACGTGCGGATTTCGAACTGTTACGTGAATTCCCCGGCGGACGATGGCATCTGTCTCAAGGCCGACCACGCGCTGGGATCCTCCAAGCAGACGGAATTCGTCACCATCACCAACTGCTACGTAAGCGGCTGCTGGGAAGAAGGGACGCTGCTGGACGGCACGTACAAGAGGCGGCCTCAGGGCGGGGGCACGGGGCGCATCAAGTTCGGGACGGAATCGGACGGCGGGTTCCGCAACATCACCATTTCGAATTGCGTATTCGAAGGCTGCCAGGGGCTGGCCCTGGAAACCGTGGACGGCGCCATCCTGGAAGACATTACGGTGACCAACATTTCCATGAGGGACATCATCAGCGCGCCCATTTTCCTGCGATTGGGCAGGCGCCTGCGCACTCCCGAAGGGCGGCCGATCGGGACGCTGAAGCGCGTGATCATCAGCAACATTGTTTGCTCCGGCTCGGTTTCCGGGCTGGGATCGGTCATCAGCGGGATTCCAGGCCACTATATCGAAGACGTCAAGATCAGCAATGTCCAGGTGCTGCACCAGGGCGGCGGAACCAAAGAGGCGGCGGCTTTCCTGCCCCCGGAATACGAGGACATGTATCCCGAGCCGGACATGTTTGTCATGGAGCCGCGGCCAGGCCGCAACGGCCGGGGGCCGGACGGCACGTTCGTCCCCGAAGGACAGGGGCGGGCAGGCGCTGGAAGAGGCCCGGTGCCCGGCCAGCAACCGGGAAGAGGCGCTATGGGCGGGCCGCCGCCAGTTAGGCGCAACATGCCTTCACACGGGTTCTACGTCCGGCACGTGAAGGGCATTCAGTTCGACAACATTGAAATCAAGGCTGAGAAGGAAGACCAGCGGCCCGCGTTCGTGCTGGACGACGTCCAGGGAGCCGACTTCTTCCGCATCAAGGGGTCCCGCACCGCTGGCGTGCCGGTCTTCGCGCTGCACGACGTTTCGGATTTCGACGTGCACATGTGCGCCGGCGTGCTGGATACGCAACTGGCGAAAGTCGACCGGAAAACACTGTAAACATGGTCGGTTGGCAGGCGGGGTACCCTCTGGGTCCGCCTGCCCCACAGGTGGGGGACAGACGCTTTCGTCTGTCAACCCGAAGTCGGGTGGAAACTGAAGGAGGCCTGCCGGTAAATGGCGATTCCCGTGGAAGTGCCGAAGCTTGGCAACACCGTAGAAGAGTGTCTCATCGCCAAATGGCGTAAGCGCAAAGGGGAGCCGGTTTCCGCCGGCGAAGTGGTGGCGGAGATCGAGACCGACAAAGCCACCTTCGAGGTCACTGCGCCGGTAGACGGTACCCTGTTGGAGACGTTCTTCGACGAAGGCGCCCTGGTGCCGGTGTTCACCAACCTCTTTGTGATAGGAGAGCCGGGCGAGAGCGCCGAGGCCTTCCGGCCTCCGGTAACCCCAGCCACGGAGGCGGCCCCCACCGCGGCGCCCGAGGCGCCGAAGGTGGATCGTCAGGTGGCGCAGCCGGCGCCGGCTGCGCCTTCCGGATCTCTCAGCCCCCGCGCCAGACGGTTCGCCGCGGAGCACGACTTCCATCCGGCGGCGGTCTCCGGTTCCGGCCCCGCCGGCCGGGTTCTCGAAGAGGACCTGCGCAAGGAATATTTCTCATCCCCGCGAGTGTCCTCTCTGGCGAACAAGCGGATGCAGGCTGGCATGGTGCCCTCCGGCGATCTGGTTCCGCCGGCCACCCGCATATCCGGCATCCGCGAGAAGATCGCCCGGCGCATGCGGGAGTCGCTCGCCTCGACCGCGCAGTATACGCTCCATACATCGGCCAACGCCGCCGGCCTGCTCCGGATGCGCGCCAAAATCAAGGCCTCCACCGGCGTGCCCGATATCAACATCAACGACCTGGTGACGTTCTGCGCCATCCAGGCGCTCATCCAGGTCCCCGACGTGAATGCCGAGTTCATCGACGGCCGCATCTACAAGCACCGCGAGGTTCATATCGGGTTTGCCTGCGACACCCCGCGGGGATTGATGGTTCCCGTGGTCCGGGATGCGCATAAGCTCACCGCCGGCGAGCTTTCCGTGAAGATGAAAGAACTGGCCGCGCGGACGGTGCAAGGCACGGTTTCCGTGGATGACCTGTCGGGCGCCACCTTCACCGTCAGCAACATGGGCGGTCTAGGGATCGAGTCCTTCACCCCGCTGCTCAACCCGCCGCAAGTGGCAATTCTCGGCGTGGATGCCATCCAACTGAAGCCCGTCCGCCGCGAGACAGGAATCGAATTCATCGATGCCATCGGCCTGTCGCTCACGCTGGACCACCAGGTGATCGATGGCGCGCCGGGCGCGAGATTCCTAAACGTGGTCAAGGAGAAAATCGAGAACGTGGAGTCGCTATGTACGATTTAGTCGTGATCGGGGCTGGTCCGGGAGGATATGAAGCCGCCGCTCACGCCGGCAGAATGGGCAAGAAGGTGGCGCTCATCGAGAAAGGGCGCATGGGCGGCGCCTGCCTGAACGTGGGGTGCATTCCCGCCAAGACGTTTCTGCGCTCCTCGAAGCTCTTCCATGAATGTGGCCAGGCCGCCAAGTACGGTGTGCGCCTCGGCTCCGTCGAATTCGACATGCCCGCCGTGGTCGCGCGCAAGAACCGCGTGGTGGGCACGCTTACCAAGGGCGTCGAGGGCATGCTGAAACGCGCGGGCGTCGAGGTCATTGCCGGCCAGGCACGGCTGATAGCGCGCAACGCGGTGGAAGTGGGCGCAGTGCGCTACGAGGCTGCCAACATCCTGCTGGCCACCGGATCGCGCCCGGCCGCGCCGCCGATTCCCGGAATCGGCTCCGAGGGCGTGCTCGATTCCGACACGGTTTTCGCCCTCACGCATGTCCCGGCGAAGATCGCCATCATCGGCGGCGGCTACATCGGTCTCGAGTTCGCTTGCTTCTTCAACGAGGTTGGCGCCCAGGTCGCCGTCTATGAAATGCTGCCCCAGATCGCCGCCGGAGCCGATCTCGAAATCTCCAGCCGCCTGCTCGAAATCATGAAGCGTGCGGGAATCGAGTTCAACCTTTCCGCCAAAGTGCTCGGCATTGAGGGCCGCACCATTCGTTACGCGACGGCCGGCGGCTCCGAATCCAGCGCTTCCGCCGATTGCATCCTCAACGCCACGGGGCGTGCGCCGGTGGTGGATGGGTTGGGTCTCGAAGAAGTGGGCGTCGATTTCAGTCCCACGGGCGTGCGGACTTCCGAGCTGGGCAAGACCAATGTCGCCGGCGTGTGGGCCTGCGGAGACGTTACCGGACGCCGCATGTTGGCCCACGCCGCCACGCGCGAAGGCATCGTCGCCGTTAACAACATGTTCGGAAAGAAGGACCGAATTCGCTACCTGGCGATTCCCGCGGTAGTCTACACCCATCCCGAAGTAGCCGCAGTGGGCAGGACGGAAGAGGAGCTCAAGGCCCTGGGGATTGAGTACAAGAAGTCCGTCGTGCCCATGGCCGTCGCCGGAAGGTTTCTCGTCGAGCACGAAGGCGGAACGGGGATGGTAAAGGTCCTGGCCGGCGCTCGGTTTGGCGAGATTCTGGGAGTTCATGCCATCGGCGACGCCTCCAGCGAGTTCATCGTCGCGGCCGCCATCATGGTGGAAACGGAGATGTGCGTATCGGATATCGGCGAGATCGTGTTCCCGCACCCCACGGTCTCGGAAGCGCTGCGGGAAGCAATTTTAGGAATTCATTAAATGCCAAAATCGATCGTCATAGACCCGAAACAAGCATTTGCCAGGGGCGCCATCAAGTTGTCGGATATTCCGGTGAACGCCTATCAGCGGACGGGCGAGCAAGAGCGCGCCGCCTATTCTCCCGAGGAGTTCCTCGCCATCTGGCAGGATATGTGCGCCATCCGGCAGTTCGAGACCATTCTCAACGAGATCAAGACCAAGGGGGCGTTTCAAGGCCTGGCTTATAATCACGCCGGCCCGGCCCACCTTTCCATCGGGCAGGAGGCGGCCGCCGTCGGCATGGCGTTCTCGCTGACTTCCGACGACCATATCTACGGCTCGCACCGCAGCCACGGTGAGATCCTCGCGAAAGGCTTCTCGACCATACGCCAATGGAGCGACGCGCAACTGCTGGATCTCATGAGAACCTACCGCGACAGCGCTCTGCTTGCCCCCGTCGAGAAAGCCTACCAGGGGACCGTGAAGGGCCTCGCCTTGCGGTTCTTCATCTATGGGGCGTACAGCGAGCTCTTCGCGCGCGAGACCGGGTTCAACCGCGGCCTGGGCGGCTCTATGCACGCATTCTTCACGCCGTTTGGAATTTACCCCAACAACGCCATCGTGGGCGGCTCGGGATCGATTGCGCCGGGCGCGGCGCTCTTTAAGCGAGTCAACCGCAAGCCGGGCATGGTGGTGTGCAACATCGGCGACGCTTCCTTCGGCTGCGGTCCCGTGTGGGAAGGCATCACCTTCTCCGCCATGGACCAGTACCGCACGCTGTGGGATGCGTCGCTCGGCGGCGGCCTCCCCATCATTTTCAATTGCATGAACAACTTCTATGGCATGGGCGGCCAGCCCTTCGGCGAGACCATGGGAGTGCAATTCATCGCGCGCATCGGCGCGGGCGTCAACCCCGAGCAGATGCACGCCGAGCGCGTCAACGGCTACGATCCCCTCCCGGTCATCGACGCTTTCCGGCGCAAGCGGAAGCTGCTCGAGGAGGGCCGCGGCCCGGTCCTGCTGGACACGATTACGTACCGCATCAGCGGCCACTCGCCTTCCGACGCTTCGAGCTACCGCTCCAAGGAAGAGGTCGAGCGCTGGCTGGAGGCCGATTCGATTCGCGCTTTCCGCAAGAAGATGGTGGAGATCGGGGCGGTCCCTGGCGATGTGTTGGACGCCGCCAAGGACTCCATCGACACCGCGGTTTTTGAAATGTTCCGCCTGGCCACCGATCTCGATGCCAGCCCGCGCGTGGGACCCGGCTCCGAGCTGGTGGGCTCGGTCATGTTCTCCAACCGCCGCATCGAGAAGTTCGACACCCGGCAGCCCGAGTTCCTGCAAGACCTCTCGCAAAACCCCAGGGTGCAGCAGATCAAGGGCAAGGTGCGCACGGCCATGCAGGGTGGAAAACCTGTCCCCAAGATGAAGATGTACAACGTTCGGGACGGCATCTTCGAAGCCCTGCTGTACCGCTTCGCCATCGACCCCACCATGGCGGCCTTCGGTGAAGAGAATCGCGACTGGGGCGGCGCCTTCGCCGTCTATCGCGGCCTCACCGAAGCCTTGCCCTACCATCGCTTGTTCAACTCGCCCATCTCAGAGGCGGCGATTGTCGGCGCGGCCGTCGGCTACGCGCTCGAAGGCGGCCGGGTGGTGGCGGAGCTGATGTATGCCGACTTCATGGGCCGCGCCGGCGATGAGCTCTTCAACCAGCTCTCCAAATGGCAGGCCATGTCGGCCGGGCAACTGAACATGCCCGTGGTGCTGCGCATTTCCGTGGGCGCCAAGTACGGCGCGCAACACTCCCAGGACTGGACCGCGCTGGCGCATCACATCCCCGGATTGAAAGTGGTCTATCCCGTGACGCCCTACGACGCCAAGGGCATGATGAACGCCGCCCTGGCCGGTACCGACCCGGTAGTCTTCTTCGAGAGCCAGAAGGTCTACGATTACGGCGAGATGTTCGTCGAGCAGGGAGTTCCCGAGGGCTACTACGAAATCGATCTGTCCGAGCCATCCATCAAGCGCCAAGGCAAGGACCTGACAATTATGACTTTCGGCCCCGCGCTCTACACCGCCGTGGCCGCCGCCCACGATCTCGAAAAGCGCTTTGGCATTTCAGCCGAGCTGATCGATCTTCGTTCCGCCAACCCCTTGAATTACGAGCCGCTGGTCGCGTCCATCCGCAAGACCGGCAAGGTCCTGCTGGTATGCGACGCTGTAGAGCGCGGTTGCGTAATGCAGACCGTAGCCGCGACCCTGACCCAACTCTGCTTCGACGACCTGGACGCCCCCCCGGTGGTGCTAGGCTCGCGCAATTGGATCACCCCCGCCGCGGAGCTAGAGACCCTATTCTTCCCGCAACCCGCCTGGCTCCTGGACGCCATTCACGAGCGCATACTCCCGCTAAAAGGCCATCACCCGCAGACCAACCAGACGCTGGGGGAACTGGTGAGAAGGTCGGGGCTGGGGGTGTAGGGGAAAAGGGGACAGACGCATTTTCCATCCAGGAAAATGCGTCTGTCCCCTTTTCCTCTGTCGTGCTGCCGTCAGAAGATCGAACTTATGTCAATGACTTACTGAAATACTCGAACCGCGCGCGCGCGTCCGGGATCGAAGGCTGGCCATTCTCTCCGACAAACCCCGGTTCCCCCCGGCTTACGGCAGCCTGGTGGCCCAGCATCAGCGCGGTGCTTTGGCGGAACCAGGGCTCGAACTCCCGATCGAGTGCATACGGGTCGAGCAGCGGACGGGCCTCGGGTGTGTTGTGCTCCGTGCCGTTGAATACCGGCCACCAGCGGCGGCGCGCGGCTGAGACAATTTCCGTCAGGCGCTCCCGCGTATTGCGGTGCGGTATAACTTCAATCGCAAAAAAACCCGATGCTTCCAGACGATCCAGTAGCGCCTCGACATCGCGCTCCCCGGATGTGACTGGATTGCCGAGCACCGGATAAGTGGGGATGGCCCCGAAAGCCAGAAACATGTCGCGCAGATCCTCGGAGGAAACGAACGCATCTTCGGTTTCCCGGACGTAGCAAGGGGCCCCGGCCTTGAGTAGCTTGCCGCGGAGAAAGATCTGCAGCGCCGCGTCGTCCGCCCCCGCCGGTGGAGCGGTCCCGCAGCAGCGCTCGATGACCTCACTCACAGGCATCCCACGCGCGGCGGCGATCTGGCGCAGCCGGACGAGCGCGGCCCGGCCCACGTGCCGCTCGGTGGTATTGCCTCGCGGCGTCAAAGCGCGCACGTCTTCCCACGACGGGCCTTCGGCGTCTAGGCGCTCGCGAAAGAGTTGACCCACCTTCACGGTCATCTCCCGGTTGCGAAGCTCGAGGGCCGCGCGAATGCGCGCCAGGCTCCGTGCGGCAATGGAGGACGCCGGCGGAATTCTGGTGATGCCCTTCGCGCAAAGGTAAACGCGCCCGGGGTTATCGGGATCGTTCAGCAGCAGCTTAGTGGCTTCGGCCGCGCGGTCCATGCCCACAGCCTCCATGGAAAACGTTGCCTCAATCCCCGCTATCTTGCATGCCTGGCGAAACTCATCATGCCCCGCCACCGTGTAATGGTCGTTAATGCCCAGCACCGCCAGACCTTCTCGCGCGGCCTGCCAGACGGCTTCGGCGGGCGACCGGAAGACGCTGAACGATTCGTTGGTGTGGATGTGGCAGTTGGTGCCCCGGCGGGACCGTTCGCCGAGTTGCGCGCAAAGTTGGCGCAAGGCATTGAGACGGCTCTCCAGCGTGCCGCCGTAAAGGGCTGCTTCAAGTTTATCGTTCATCGCACCATCACCTGTCCGCCGTCCACCACCAGCGTCTGTCCGGTGATGCAGCGCGCGGCGTCGGAGCACAGGAAAACAATCGCCGCGGCCACGTCCGAACGCTTGATCTCGCGTTTTAGGGCAGTCAGCGAAGTGTAATAAGGGATGACTTCCTCGGGCTGGATGCCCTTCTTGCGAGCGGCGGCCTTGATGTACTCGGGGTTCCAGATTTTGGAGCCTTCAAAAACGTTGCCCGGTGCCACGGCGTTGACGCGAATGCCGTCTGGCCCAAGCTCCAAGGCCCAGCCGCGCATGAGATGTAACTCGCCGGCCTTAGTGGCGTTGTACGCGGAGTTACTCTTGGAGGCGTCCAACCCGGTCTTGGATGACAGCATGACCATGGATCCTCCTTCTCCCTGCGCGCGCATGATGCGGGCAGCCTCACGCGCCACCAGGAAATAACCGGTGAGGTTGATCTCCAGCGCCAGCCGCCACTTATCCACGGGCATATCGACCAGCTCGTACGGAGGCGCGATGCCGGCCGCGCACACCACGATATCGACGCCACCCCAGTGGCTCACAAGCCGATCGAACGCAGCCGTTACCGATTGCTCGCTGGTCACGTCCATGCGGACGGCGAGCGCGCGGCGCGGGTCGGCGGAACTGGCTGCGGAGGTCTCGACGCCCGGCTCATCGATGTCGCAAAAGGCCACCGCCGCTCCCGCCTCCACCAATCCCAGGGCGATGCCGCAACCCAACCCCGAAGCCGCGCCCGTGACCAGAGCCACGTGGCCGGCCAGCGGCGCCTGCGCGGAGCCCGTCAGGCGGGCGCGGTAGTGTTCGGCCTCCCAGTTGATGATGAAGTTGGCGAAGCCGGCGGATAGATTGTGTGCGCCGCCGCGCCCCGCGGCCAGGCGGATGATCCTGGCTCCGGCGACCGCCAGATCCTCCGCGGCGTCAAGCTTCGCGGGGTCGGCAGCCAGCACGAACGTTCCCACATTTCTAACTAGTGCCACCCGCGGGAATGACTTCTCGGCCAACGCTGGTCGTAACTTAGCGGGTAACTCTTCCAGTGACTCCGCCACTACGGCATGAGCGCCGGTGTAGACAATGTGATCGGGCGTGAGTGACCCGGCGGCGAATAAATCGGCCGCCTCTCCACAAGCTGCCCCGGCCAGTTCCGTGTCGCTGGAAAAGCGAATGAAAGGCCGTGCTCCGAATGCCTCGCGCCACACCCGGCGAAGCTCCGCTACCGTCTTACGCAGAGCGGCGGAACCGATTTCCCCAGCCGTGCGCACCGGCGGCGCCGCCGGCGAGAAATACCGCTCGCACCGCGCCACCCATTCATCGTGCAGCGCCAGACACTCGCTCGCGTCCGATCCGGCGACCAAAAGTCCATGGTTTTCCATGAAGATGACTGCGGGCACGGAACCGTGCTGTTGCCGATAAGTCTTCGCAGCCGTCCTGACCGCCGTTGCCAGGCGCCAGCCCGGATCGGTATAGGGTACCCACAGCGGCGGCAGTTCGCCCGGCGGGCAGATTTCCGCCAAGGCCTTGACGCCTGGCCCACAGTTCAATGCGTTGGCCGCCACGGCGTGTGTATGGACCACCACCCGCCCCAGCATGGCGTGCAGCGCCGTCTCAACCGATGGGCGCCCGCAGCCGCCTACCGCCGCGGCGTGCAAGCACTCCAGCACACGCGCCTCGCGCTCCTTCACCGGCAGCGCGGCCAGATCCGTTCGATCCAACACGCTCAGAACCGCCGCCACGTCCATTTCCACCCAGCCGTCCGTCTCGCTCATCAAGGTCAGGGCGGTGCCGCTGGCCTTGATGGCCATCGTCCGGCCGTCGGGCGATTTCACGGAGGTGTTGCCGCCGGCCGCTTGCACGTACTCCCGATCGGCTCCCACCACATGGGAGACTTCGATAAGTTGCGCCAGGGAATTCTTGTCCATTACAGTTGCCGTTACTCGCAGTCGATAACCGTCTTGATTCCTTGTCCCGCCTCGATCACCGCGAAGGCCTTCACCATATCGTCTAACTTGAACCGATGTGTGACAAAGCGGTCCCAGGGAATGTCGTCGCGCCCGATCATCTCCAGCGCCTGATGGTAATGCTGCAAGTTCGAAGCGAAACACCCGAAGACGGAGATCTCATTGTAGTGGATGGAGTTCGTGTCGATGGGTAACACCGGATCGTCTTTCGGTATGCCGGCAAAGAAGCAAACACGGGCCTTCTTACGCACTAACTTCAAGGCATCAGCTTGCGTGGACTTCACGGAGTTGGCGGTTAGGGCAACGTCGAACTTCTCACCCCCAACGGCTTCGAGAATCTTCGGAATCGCATTGCCTCCGGCCGTGTTGACCGTTCGGCCCAGGCCGAATTCCACAACGTAGGCCAGCCGTTCGTCGGAGACATCCGTCACGATGACGGGGTCGCCGCCACGGGACTTGAGGATAGCCGCGTGCATCAATCCGATGGGGCCGGCGCCGAAGACTAGTGCCCGGTCGCCCGGCTGCGCGTTCAAATATTCCTGGCCATTCAGGCAACAAGAAAGAGGTTCCACCAGCGCCGCGCGCTCCAGCGACATAGCGGGAGGAATGAGAATGATGTTCCCCTGGGCTACCGCGGCGGCGGGAATCTTGACGTACTCGGCGAACCCCCCGGCGTAATCGTACCCGAGGGCCGTGAACGAATCGCAGAGATTGAATTGCTTTCGCTGGCAGTAGATGCACTTCCCGCAACCAACCACCGTGGCGACCACTACCTTGCGGCCGATGGCGATCTCGGCGTCCACGCCGAAGCCAACCTCGTGCACGGTCCCTGCGATTTCGTGTCCAGTGATCGTCGGCGGAACAACATTCTTTTGTCCGTGTGTAAAGATGCGTTTGTCCGTGCCGCACACCGAGCAGCGAAGCACTCGAAGCACTACCTCACCCGGCCCCGCCGAGGGCTTGGGGACAGTCTCTACGCGAACGTCGCGCGGCCCATAGTAGACTGCTGCTTTCATTTGCGATCTCCTTGCGGTGATTCTTGCGGATCGTGAACTGTTACCCGCGTGGCGATGCCACATCCTACCATGTTTCGACTGTGCGTCGTGCGCACCCACGAGGCCCGGAGGCCCCGAGAGCTTAACGGTTTTGGGATTTCGGGGCTGAGCTGCGGAATCCGCTCGCGTAGAGAGAGTGAAAAAAATAATTTTAGCCACGGATGAACACGGATGAACACGGATAAGAATTTTGGTTTCAATCCGCGTTTGTCGGGGTTCATCGGCGGCCATGGTTTTTTCACATGTTCGTACGGTCGCGGCTTGGCTTCGAATGCTTCCCGAGGCCGGTCGAGCGCGCCACCCGTGTGACGCATCTTTTCCTGTGTGTGGAGTTTGAATTCATCGCGTTGCAAGCTCCTCTTTTTGAACGGGTTGCGGCGGTGGTCCGAGATTTTGTGACGCATCTTGGGGGCTTTTTTGCAAGATGCGTCACACGGATGGTCAGGGAGATCGATGGCCCGGGTGCCTTTGCGTAAGCGCCTGAATTTCAATTGGATACGGCTGCCGGCGAGGGTCGGCGTGGGCACGACGGGGGCCGGGGGCCAGGGGCCGGGGGCCGGAAACAGCAGCAGCTTGGGCGGGCACCCGACCGCCACCACAGCATCCGACGCGAGGACAAACGGTGAGCTGCTGGTCGGGGTGGTTGTGGTTGGCCTCGGCTTCCAGGCGATTGAGGATAGCGTGAAGGGGGCGGGAGGCAGACAGCGGAACGAAGCCAAATCGTAAAGAAGCTTTCGCTTTTGTTTGAGGAGCCGTTGAAAGTAAAGGATTTCACGATGCAGAACCGTAAGCATGGTTACGGAAAGCGGCATTTTTGAGCCGGAGAGCAACTGACCTGGCGGCAATCGCGGGCCGACACTGGCCGCCTTGCCAGGATGACGGAACAAAGCCAAAATGCGCCGATTGGCGGCTGGGGACGCCGGGACCCCGGAAACGGGCCGTTGCGGCTGCCCTACGCGAAATGCGGAACAAAGCCAATTTCGGAAAATGACCAAAGCGGATTCGCCCCCCTGTCGACAGTGTACTACGCCCAGGTACGGTCAGATGCGTAAGTCATTGATTCGGCTGAGACAATGTGTTGTGATCGCCGATCCGGTAGCTGGCGAAGCGTGAGGTGTGGACAGGGCGCCGCTCGGCGTGATCCCGACGACGCTCCCGCGGTGAACGGCGTATCACGGGATCTATCGACTGAAACCCTCGGGCTTTCCCCAAAATCCCGCCCAGGACCGCCGCGGACCCAGTCGGCGCGAACCTAGACCCTTCGCTGTATTCGGCGGGTGATCATTGCCGCGCGAACCTTCCAAGTCCGCAAGGAAATTAGGTTTCCCACGTTTCGAAGACAGGGCACCCACCGGGTCGCGGCTCAATCGGGTGCCAGCATTTGGTTGCCAACACAGGAGCCAGGGCTTCGCTTTATCGCCGGGTTACGAGCTTGACTGAAGACGATTGGCCGACTTTCGGCCAGTCGGAAAGAACTGCATCTTCATGCAGCTCGTCCGCCGGATTGGCAACTGCACGAAGTTCGAATTCTAGACCGTGATGCTGCCCTTCCTGGCCAAAGTATGCCTTCGTGGTCCATTCCCCGCTCGCAGTCGGAGAAGCCGGTGGCTGAACCCAGTATGCCCCACCCATTGCCGGGTGCACTATCACCCAAATCGGACCCTCAACTCCCTTGGATCGGCCTCTTATTTGGTTTCGCGCATCCACGAGGTGAGTCGGATCATCTATGGTGATCGCTTCATCTGTGACGATTTCCAGGGGCGCGGGAGGCCTCTGCCGAGGAGTGTTCATGACCCGTGCAACTTCTTCCTCAAACAACCTGTCCCGAAGTACGTCGAGTGTTTGTTTGATTGATCGAAGTTGCGCGCTATTCTCGCGAAGGGCCCGATTAGAGTCGCGCTCCTTCAGGTAACTTAGAAGAGCCGCACCGAGGATTAGCGCCACAGCGATAAGGCAGAGGGTTCTCTTGCGACGATCGAGACGAGGAGCCAACCCTACGTAAAGGACGAACACTGCGCTCGCTGCTTGCAGGATGTACTTCCAAAAGTCCAAGGCTATCTCCTGGTAACGAGGATGACTTCGCTCATGGCTTCGGCCCTAGGCCAATTCGGAAGGGTCTGCCCTTCGCTGAGAGCGTCAGATGGGTTCGATATGGCTCGAATCTCGAATCGCTTACCAAGGTCTACTCGGCCGGGTCTCCCGACATAAACCTGCACGGTCCATGCTCCGCCAGCGCGCACGTTGACTTTTGGCTGAACGTAAAAGTCACCGGTTTCCAACGGGTGTACAACGACCCACACGATAGTGCTCGCATTTTTCGCAGTTCCTTCGACGAAGGGCCGCTCGGGCACAGGCGTGTTGTCCTTCGGAGCCGTCACGACAGGGGCCTGACCAAAACAAGCTGGGATTGCAAGCAGAAAGGCGATAAGGACTCTCACTGCCATCGGAAATACCTCCTTCAACATGTCCGAGTATACACCTCTGTAGCGACAGTTGCCGCCGGATTGTTCGAGGTTGGCCGCGCGCTTGGCAACCCGTGGAAATGAGCCGGGCACGGATTACCCGCGAGTAGTTGGCAGGGGTAGGGGAATGCCCCGGCCGGCCGGGTCTAACTAAACCAGTCTGGAAGGGCGTTTTGGGAGATCGCTCCCTTGAAAGTCCGCTCCACGTCGGCGGCCACTTGGTTGCCCAAACCGCGGATGTGCGTAGGCCGGAACCGAGGCCAGCCGTGGAACCACCGATATTGTTCCATCTCGGGCCCAGAATAAACTGTGGTTTTTCACACCCTTTCGTGGTAGAATCGGCTTCCTCGCGCATGTTTAGTGCTTGCGACGGCTGGAGATGTTGGGGTGAGAACTGAATGGCGATGGGTTCGGATATTTACCGGACTTTGCGTGATCGCGCTGCCGGGCTGCCAGTTCGCGCGTCGCGTGAGAATCTCCGATGTCGTGCAGGCGGACCTGCGTGACCAGCCGATCGCAATTGAAGGGAAGGTCACCTTCCGCCTTGCTTTGCTCGGTGCGGGAGTTTTCGTTCTGAATGATGGAACTGGCTCAATCGCCGTCGTTACTGCCAAGGGCGCCCCTCCCGTGGGCAGATACCTGCGCGTGTTCGGCGACGTCCGGAGTGTCGTCTCTGCTGGCGCGGAGGGTCACTCCGATGTAGAGATCAACGTGTTGATTGAAGAGGGCACAAAGAACGCAATTCTGGGCACGATTAAGAGTGCCGTGCCTGTCGTGAAGTCAGCCCTCTCGAAGTAGGCTCCCAGCAGGGCGGTTGGCTTTGCTGGGCTGCGGAGGTCCGGTGCTAGAATCTGGACCGGGCGGTATCGTTGGGTCCCGGGTTGATGAGAGGGTCTGCGATGCAGTCGTTGCTGCAAGGTTTTTTTGATGAAGTTCCGTGGTTGAAGCCTGTTCTCGCATGGTGTCTGGCGGCGCTGTTGGTCTTTCTCCTGTTAACCGGGCCCGCTTACCTGCTATTTCCGTTTGTGCGCCGGTTGCGAGAGGAGCTTCGAGCATACCGGGAGGGCCTTCGGAACCGGCATTCGGAAGCGCGCGCCACCAGGGAGGCCTCGTGTCAAAAACTGGCCGAGGACTGCCAAAAGTTGCATTCGCTCCGGCAGCTTGCGATCCGCAACTCACTGCTCCAGGAAATGCTCAAGCCTCTGCTGAGGTCCTTCAAGCGGTTGGATAGGACCCTTAGCCGGTTAGTCCGGAGGTTCGGTGGAATCGGGAAGGCGCTGCCGCGCCTCGAAGGGTTGCTGAAGGAGCCGAGTGTCCCGGCGTTCGCGGATCTGCCTTCGGCCGAGAATCTTTTGGAGGAGGTGCGCGAGCTCCGTATCGCCCGCGGCACGATAGCGGTCGCCTGTCTTTTCCTAGCTATTCTGATCCCGCTGAACACTGCGATGCTCAGCCAGATCCTCCGCGACCTCGGGTTTATCCCCGTCTCCCTCATGGTCCTCGGCGTTCCGCTCTACGTCATTGTCGCAGTCGGGCTTACAGTGTTCGAGGCTAGCGTCGGTGCCATCCACGTGTTCCTCCGGCCTGAGTCCGAAGACAGGTTTCACCTCGCGACCATTGCATCCCTTTGCCTGTTTCTGATCGTAGCCTTCATGGAGGGCCAATTCTACTCTCAGGTGGCCCCGCAGCGAGATTTGATAGTCGAGTTCCCGATTGCAATGAAGCAGGGGACCCAGTACTTCCTCTGGGGCTTCGGTATCATTGGCGGCCTATCCTTGATGGGCCTGATGTGGTTTTACGCATTGCGCGCCCTTTTGCGGGGCAACGCCCTGACGGAGCTGAAACGCTCGCTCCACAGGCTCCGAAACGAGCAAAACACCCATTTGGGAGCCGTGGGGCAGGCCGCTGGAGAGATCGGCAAGGCTAAGGCGGGTGCCGAAGAAGCCGGGCGGCTTGTGGCGAGCGACAATGACAAGGCGGAGGCTGTGCGTTCGACGGTTGAGCAGCTAAGCAAACAGATTGAGGTGATGCGCGAACAGCCGCCAGATTGGGCGCTCGCGGGCGAGAAGGAACTGGGCGCCGCGGACGTTCAGAGCCTCGCCGATCAAGCTGGCTTCTGGGCCACTCTGGCGCTGGTAGCGGTGGCTGTGCTGATCTATAACGGGTACGAGACCATATGGTACGTACTTGGCGGCCTTTCGCCGGCGCTCTACTTAGTACTGGGGTGCGCCCAGGGCCTCGTCTTTTTCGTAGCGGGATCACTGTTTCGGGCAGGCGAGTTGGTCATAGGCCGGACCGGCTCCAGGGAAACCCTAGTGTGGGCCCCAATACAGAACAGGGCCTTGGGCTGCGTTGTCGTTGCGCTGCTAGTCGGAGCCTACGTCTACGCCGCGCTCCGCTTGGGCGGCCTGCCCCATCAGACAGTTCTATGGGCCGTTAATTTGGTAGTGGGGCTCTCTCTGGCTGTGGCTGCCTATTATCTGATTCCCCTGTTGACCGTGGTTCGCGTGTGGCTTCGTAGGGCCTGGAACCTGGTCGCTGCCGCTGCAGAGTGGCTCTGGCTGCTCTTTGTGCGCCTCTTCGGAACTCTGTTCATGGTGATTGAGCAGGTTCTCGCCTTTCTCGCGTCGCCAATTTTCGCGCTCCGGCGGCAACCCATCCCGTCGGGAAGCGAAGGCCCCTCCGGCCAACGGTGAACAATGCCTCGCTGGTTCGCTCCCACCTACCTTTTGGTGATCGCGTTCCTGGGGTTCTCCCTGCCCGGTCGCTCTGGCCAGACGCAGCCGGGTACCAGCGTGGTCGTTCTCGTCGATTTCAGCCTCAGCTTTGCACCGCTCGGCGGAGCCGATGCGCGCGCCCTTAATGCCGTAACCGCCGCTCTGGCCGAATTTGCCTACCGGTCCTCGCCCCCGGTCAGCTTCTATTGGTCAAGGATCGAGACCCAGAGTGTGCTTTCCGAGCACCTTTGCAAGCCTATAAGGTTGGACCCGAAGCTGATCCGGTCAGCGGGCGAATTGGACAAGACAGGGTTGCGCGGGGAACTAGCAGCTTGCAGCGGGAGTATCGTGAAGGCCAGTGCCGATGCCGCGCAGCGCTCACAGCATACGGACATTCGCGGCGCGTTGGCCCTGGCGAGCGAGGAGACAAGCAGCGTACCTACGGAGCGGGTGCTCGTCGTTCTTTCGGACTTTCTTGAAGATTTGCCGCCGGGTGCCAAGCCCGCTGAGTATAGCCTAAACGGCGCACGCGTCCTGCTCCTCCACCGCTCCGGCACGGACTCCCGCGAGTCGACAGCGGAGGCTCACTCGGCGCTCATAGCTAAATGGGTGGCTGAGCTGAAGGGGAAGGGGGCCGCAGGGGTGATTGCGATGCCGGTTTTTGGGGCAACTGAGTACCGGGTCAGCCAAGCGCTGGCGCCGGGGGCCAAGCCTGCCGGTACGGCGGTCTCAGTCATCGTCGATACGCTGTACTCTTCAGCTGAGAATCTAGGTACCATTGCACGCGGAGTGTCCCGGCTCCTCTCAGCCCCTCCCGTAACTGTCACTTGGTTCGCCGTGGAAGGCTCAGCGCGCTTGTCACGGTCGATGCCCCCAGTTGAGTTTGCCCAGCACCTCGTCAAGAGGCCGGGCCTTCTAAGTACCCGTGAGGAATTCGCCGCGATCCTCGAAGAGTGTGCACTTGGCACCGCCCGCTGGAGGCGCTCGGGCGGGACGGCGGACATCTCCGGTGCAATCGGCCTACAGCAAGAGGCTGGGCAGTTCGAGGCGCAGGGTATTCTTATCGTCGTCTCGGATTTCCGGGATTCGCGTATGCCTTCGGTCCCTCTAACGGGATCTAGGGTGGTGATGATCTCTCAGCCGAGCGCTGCGGACGGAAACGATGAGCCGGGGTACTTCAGTCGCCTCCGTCGCTGGGAGCAAGCGTTCCGTGATAATGGGGCGGGAAAGGTTTGCAGAATCCAGTTGCGGAGTTTGACGCCCGCATCGCTCACCGATTGCTTGCCCTGACCTATGGCCTCGCCAGACAAAGCGGCTGTTTCGTGGGCCCGGAGGATATTAGGTGCCGAGCTTGCGGAGGCTTGGGCGGTCGCGGCCTTCATCGGAATGGCCTCTATCAGTTTGTTTCCAGCCCGGAATGCTGGACGTCTCGTTATTCCTGTGTTGGTGATGCTGTGGTATTGCGCGGTCAGATATAGAGGCTCCAGAACCGCCGCGGGGCCCGCTCTCCGTTCGACCCAGGTTGCGCAGCTTGCTGATTCCGTTTACTTTCTCGGGTTCTTCTGGACACTTTTCGCGTTGATAGACAGCTTCATTTTCAAGGGGCAGACCGGAGCGGAAGGCGTTTTTAGCGTACTAGGCTATGCGTTGGCCACCACTGCAACTGGGATGTTTCTACGGATGTTCCTGTTGCAGTTCGGATATAGGGCTGACGAGCAGGCCGGCGAAGCGCAGCTGACCGTCGAAGAGGAGCTCCAACAGTTCACAAGGGGGATGGAAGCGGCCCTCCGGTCCCTCCAGAAATTCGAAGGTGTGAGCTCCGCAGCCTCACAGGTTTTTCGAGGGCTTATTGACAGCGCAGGTGGCGTGAAGCGGACAATCCTCGAACTCGAACCGGAGTACAGGACCCTGGGGCAGCGGATGCTGGAGCAGTGGAACCGCCGCGTTGAGGCTACTGTGCAGCCGCTCCTGACTTTGCTGAAACCATCGATCGAGGAATTCAAGGCTTCTGTAACTGAGGCAACCGGCGCGGTGGCCGGCGGCGCAGCGCATTTGCGGCAGGCGATCACGGTTGGCGTGCAGGGGGTCCAACAGGTGACGAGTTCCGGCACGGAAGCCGTGGATGGGGTGCTTCAACAGGGTGTAGCCGAGGTGCGCGCATCGCTGGCCGTTCTCTCGTCAAAGATCGAGGAAGGAGCGAACTCGATCAAGAGCCAGTTGATGCTGTTGGCTGCGCGAATCGACCAGATTCGTGTGCCTGCTGACATCGTAGCCAAAACGGCCGGCCTCTCCGCTACGGTAGAGAGCGTCGAAACGACGCTCGCGGGGCTCTCTACAGTGCTAGAGGGCAAAGAGGTCCGCGCGGCTCTTGCCGGCCTCACTTCCGATATCTATGCGGGTGGCGACGGCGTGCAGAGGGGGCTAAGGGACTTCGCGGAACACATAGGCCAGTTGCAGCTGCCGGAGGGCCTTGTAGCGAAGGTCGACGAATTCAACGGTGCGGTAGTCGATCTCCAGGCGGCCATTGTGGTGCTCGGGAAGGTTCTGGCTTCGGGATCGGGGAGGATTGACGGCGGAGCGAAGAATGTCGAGACTACCCTGAGTGAATTCGCCGATGATGTAAAGAAGATTCGGCTACCTAAAGATACCGTCATGAAGACCGAGGAGCTTGCGCGGCAGCTTCGAGAACTCGAGGAAGCTGTATCGGAAATCGTCGGCATCATAAGACAGCAGACCCGTCGGGTGAGCTATAGCGCGATCCAGGTTCTGCGCGGCGGCGATTTGTAGAACCCGGAGCAGAGAAATGGCCCCGCAATCGCCCTTAAGGACCGATCTTGTTATTGCGATGACTCTAGCGGAGACGTTCCTGCTACTGCTATTCGTCGTATGGTACTCGGTCATGCCGCCGGCCAGTGACAACCCCCCGGACATCTTGAAAGCACTCGCGGCGGAACGGCAGAAGAAGATTGACCTGCTGCAGAAAGAACTCACCGAGCGGGACCGGAGAGTCGCTGAGCTCGAGGCCAAGATAAGTTGGTGGGAGAAATACTTCAAAGCCGACCCCCCGCAATCGCTGCCGCAACTTCTTGGCATACTGCGTTCTCCGGAGGGCAGGGCCGTGCTCACCGATATTGGACGCGGTTACCCCCGGTGTGAGGACGACAACATTTTGGTGCATGCATCGGTTGTGCGGGGTGCCGTGAGCGTGGAGCTGCTCTCAGAAAGCCGGCATCTAAGTGACTGGGCGGCCGCGTCGGGAATCGGTATTCCCGTGACTCGGACTGTCCTGAGCGGCTGGGCCCCTGCTCGGTCGCTTCTCTCCGCCGTCGAGGGCTTCTATGCCTCCCGCCCAAGTGGGAATGGCTGCCGTTTCGACTACCGCCTCACGTACGAGACCAAGGAGGACTACTACGACGGTCGGGAGACGTTTGAGCACACTTTCTACCCGGCTGGGATGTCCCGCTTTCAGCAGTAGTTGGAGGGTCCGAAAAGGCGGGGAGAGGCGCGCAGGTTCGCTGGTGGCCCGAACTCCATGGATAACGGAGCCGAGCCGGGGATCGAAAGCCGCTCGTTCGCTCCAGCGGGCCTTGCCACGTTGCACCTGTCTCTGCATGGGCGAGTGATCTTGAATCTAATCGCCGGTGGTTCGGCTCCGAATCATGCCCCTGCCCTGCAATCCGTGCCGGTGCAGTGTATGGTTCCCTGCTCGTCGGTACGAAACAACCTGGCTCCCAGTTTCTGGATCATAACCAAGACAATCTGGTGCGGGTGACCGTATTCGTTGTTCCGTCCGCAAGAAATAATAACGGTCGTCGGCCGGACATTTCCCAGTACGCCCGAACTGGTGCCGTTCCGAGAGCCGTGATGTGCCGCCTTTAGCACGTCGGCGCGCAGGTCCGAACGATGGAGGTTAAACAGTTCCTCCCAGCAGCCCAGTTCGCAGTCGCCTGGAAACATGTATCGGCTCTCCCCATAGCTGGCCTTGATGACCAAGGACCCGCTGTTGACGTCCGATTCGCCTCCCCGCGCGTTTACGGCGCCCGGTTCCGGATGCAGCACGATCAGCGATAGCCGGCCGATCGTCTTTGTTTTGCCCGCGGCGACCGCCTCTGCAATCCTTGCCGCGTGAAACATCTGCCGGAGTTTTCCCCTATAGTCGCCGGCGTACCAGAGTTCCGTAACCGGAAAGGATCTGACGATAGCGCCTAAGCCACCCGTGTGGTCAGCGTGGGGATGGCTGAGGACCAGAAGATCGATGTGAGTGACGCCTTGTTGACGCAAAAACTGGACGATTTCACCATTGCGCCCCGTGTCAATTACGATGGTGGCTTCGGCAGTTTGCAGCAGGGCGGCGTCGCCCTGGCCGACATCAAAGAAGGTAGCGCTTAGCCGGGTGTCGACAGCAGCCGGCACGTGCGGGTTCTGCTGGCACGAGCACAGGGAGAGCAGCGCCAAGAAGACCACCGCACGCGTGTTCATCAATGAGAATGTTAGCAGACGGGGTGGCCTGGGACAGGCGCTGATCGACTTGCAGCGGCGATTGACGATGCCACTCTCCCGTTTGTCCACCCGCACGGAAACTGGTCCCGAACGGCGTTGTGGGAGATCACCCCCGTGACGTCCCCATCCGGGAAACTACGTCCAATCGGAGAGCCTGCGAAAATGCTTGTCGAGAGGGCTATTGTAACGCTTATGCGTTCCGCGCTTGGGAACTCCAGCCGGGGAACGGCTTCCCCAGAACCGTCGGGCGTCCACCAGGCCCACGAGACGGGCAGGATCGCCGAGAGCGGGCGCGGCGATTGCTATGGATTGGGTGTGAATTGTCAATAATTACGCGGGACGGGACAGTAGCGCTCCGTGATCGGTGGGTGGAGCTTTCTTACGCCGCTGCCGGGGCTGGCAGACTTCGGACCGCGTCCCAGCGCTCACGGGCTGGGCTATTGGCTGGCGCCCCTTCGGGGCTGATTCTCCACCCCACTGCCTCAGGCGCGCACTTTTTGGTGCTACAATCCGCTTTGACGCACCCAGGAGAGAGTCGCGTGGCTTCTTTCATTCAGAACCAGTTTGAACAAAACTTCATCACCACGTCGGTGGATTACGTGTTCAACTGGGCGCGCAAGTCGTCCATCTGGCCGCTTACCTTCGGACTGGCCTGCTGCGCCATTGAGATGATCGCCGCCAGCACCGCGCGCTTCGACATTGCGCGCTTCGGCGCGGAGGTTTTTCGTCCCAGCCCGCGGCAGTCCGACCTGATGATCGTGGCCGGCACCGTCACCCTCAAAATGGCCCCGGTCCTCAAGCGCATCTGGGACCAGATGCCCGACCCCAAGTGGTGCATCTCGATGGGCGCGTGCTCGTCGGTCGGAGGGCCATTCAATACCTACGCTGTGTTGCAGGGTGTCGATCGCATCGT
>Ga0187857_10001462_pt1 | contig 24098 bp, 29 predicted proteins | sample June2016WEW_8_10_FD_132984 | JGI IMG/M metagenome (GOLD analysis project Ga0187857, IMG submission 132984) | Peatland microbial communities from SPRUCE experiment site at the Marcell Experimental Forest, Minnesota, USA - June2016WEW_8_100 | ecosystem: Environmental > Terrestrial > Soil >... | reverse complement strand
CTTACCCTTGTAATCCAATATCATATCCAATGTAGCCATGACTAGGCCGGCGCCGTTTCCGATAATTCCAACGTCGCCATCGAGCTCAACATAGGCCAAACCTTTCTCCCGTGCCTTAATCTCAAGCTGTGTCATATCAGGTTCAAGCGTTTTCATGCGCTCGAGGAATTTCTGATGTCTGAAAAGCGCGTTATCATCTAAGAGGATCCTGAGGTCAGCTGCGATTAGCTCTCCGGCCTCAGTTTCAATTAGCGGGTTAGATTCGATTAGTTCAGCGTCGTAGTCGAGCATGATTTTGAAGAGCTTGTTGATGATGGAGGCTACCTGGTTCATCTGCTTACCAGAATATCCTATTCCCTTCGCGACGGCTCTGCCCTCAAAATCCTGCAGCCCAATTAGTGGTTCAAGCTTGTGCCGGATGATTCTCTCAGGGTGTTCATTCGCGACCTGTTCGATGTCTGCGCCACCGTCCGTCGAGCACAGAATCGTGTAGCAACGCGACGCTCGGTCGACAACGATACTGACATACCGCTCATGTTTGCTGGCTAGTTTCTGTTCAACAAGAACCTTAGCAACTTTCTCACCCTTCACTGACATTGAAAGGATTACCCTTGCAACCTCCTCTGCCTCCTCGGGGCTCGAGGCTGGTTTGATTCCCCCCGCCTTGCCCCGGCCCGCAACCAGAACCTGAGCCTTAATCATTGAAGGCTGGCCGAGCTTCAAGTAAGCATCCTTTGCTTCTTCGGGGGTTGACGCGACTAACCCCTTTGGAACAGGAACGCCGTACTGTTGCGCGATTTCCTTCGCTTCATATTCGAAGAGCTTCAAATCGATCCTTATCCATGAATCCCGTAAATCTGTGCCCAAGACTGCTTGGATTCCGTAATAAAACAACGCTTGGACTATCAATGCTTGTGGAGATGTAGAACATGGTTAGACCCGACAACATATAGATGCCCCAATTGTCAATAGTTAGGTAAACTACAATGAGTTCCAGTAAATTGGAAACCGATACGAAAACCGGTCCGCTATATGGAAAGGTTTGCTTAGTAACGGGGTCAAGTTCTGGTATTGGAAAAGCAACTGCAAGGGGACTTGCTTTACTTGGAGCTACTGTAGTGCTTGCGTGCCGAGACTCTGGTCGGGGAGAAGCGGCTAGGCAGGAGATCGTCAGAGAATCCTATAATGAAGACGTGAGCGTAGGTTTGGTGGATCTTGCTCGCTTCGAGTCTGTCCGCTCTTTTGCGGATGACTTCCGACAGAGGTTCTCCCGGCTCGATGTTCTCGTTAACAATGCGGGAATTTACGCGAGTAAGCGTGTTGTCACGGCCGATGGTTTCGAAGCAACATTCGCTATCAACCACTTAGCTCACTTCCTTCTTACCAATCTGCTGTTGGATTTGTTGAAGGCAAGTGCACCGTCAAGAATCGTGAACGTCAGCTCTGCAGCGCATAGTGGGGGACATATCAACTTCAATAATCTTCAAGGCGAGCGAAAGTATAGTGGATGGAAATCGTATCCCCAATCGAAGCTTGCAAACGTCCTCTTCACTTACGAATTGGCTAGGCGATTGGAGGGAACTGGAGTTACGGTCAATTGTGTTCACCCAGGAACTGTGAGAACGAACTTTGCCCGGAACAACGGAGGCTTCATGGGTTTAATTGTGAGAGTCTTCGCCCCCCTGATGCTAAGCCCGGAGCAAGGCGCAAAGACAGTGGTATGGTTGGCATCATCCCCTGAAGTTGAGCATTCGACCGGTAAATACTTCGCAAAGCAGTCCGAAATGAAGTCTTCAAAGGTATCCTATGATTTGGAAGTTGCAAAACATCTCTGGGAGGTCAGCCGTGAACTCACTGAACTCGGTCAGGTGTAGAGTAACCCAGTCAGGTCTTAGCAATAATTGAGTTTTCAACTTCGAACTGCTTGAACGGACAATATCTTCAAATAGTTTGCTCGACCTCGTTGACGGCGATGACGCTGGGAGCGCAAACGCGCAGCCAGCCGACGATCGTTGGGACCAAGATATAGTTGAAAGTGAATGGTAAAGACAATTCTGGACGCATTTTGCGTGAAGTCCGGCATTCTATGCCGACGTTGTGAAGAGAAGGTCGAGAAGGGTCAGGTCACCGAGTTAGACCTTAAGGTAATCCAGCGGATAGTTGAACTCGAAAAGGATAACCCAATTCTCCAAGACGTTACTTATCATAGGGCTGTTGAAGCTGACGGCGTCATGGCCGTACTTGTGGACAAGAAGGACATGCCGAAGCTACTAGGCGGTGGAGCGAAAATCGTTAAGGATCTCGGAGACACCTTTGGCAAACGAGTGAAACTTATCAGCTACGGCGGGGACGACCGAGAATTCCTGGAGGACCTCTTCAGCCCACTCTCAATTCTTACCATAAACACGGTTTGGATTCCAGATGGAACCCAAGAAACAAAAGTCATACTAACCGGGAGAGAACCTCGGAGAATGCCGGTCGACTTGGAAAAAGTCCGCAAGATCGCCGAGGAACTAAAGGGCATGACGCTAAGGGTTGAGTTCGAGCGCTTCTAACCCTCATGCGCCGAGTTCGTACCTCCGGCCCCTCAAAGGAGACTCTATTATTGCTAAGTCGGCAACGTATTTAGCGTAAAGACCGGGATGGTCTGTGTGAATAGGAAACAGTTTTCGTGGTTTGATTCGTTGAATGTTTGTTTTCAGTTCGCTGGGCATTATGTGCCCCGAGCAATGTATGTGGTACATTGGTAGGCCGAAATGGTCCAGCCAATTCTGTAATCGCTCGAACTCGAATTCCTGTTCCTCGTTGAATGGTTCTGATGTTGAGAGTACGAACACGCTCCCGGCCTTCGGCCTAATATCGACGAGTTCTTTGAAATCTGGCATTGAGAAGGCTACTACGAACTTATCCTGCTGCTCTCTCAACTCCTCGCTAGCAATCGTCTTTGCCTTGTCCATCACGGCCTCCTCCCAATCGTAGTACCGTTTCTTGGACCGTCTGAATACCGCTATGTTCTCGCTAGCGTCGAGAACCTTAGGAAGCCCTAGCTTTGGGTCCGATGACAGTTGGTTGAGGAGGTACGCCTGTTTCAGAGAGATGGCAAGCATTCTGTCGTTCTCTTTTGCGACTTCGTAAAATGTCCTTATCCGGTCAATATCCACATTGGAGAAGTTGGCTAGGACGAGGTTTTTTGTCGTCGAGATTAGTTGGTTGACTTTAGACTTAACTTCGGGTTCACTTGTGACATATCCGCCAAGAATATTTGTTCCCTCAGCCAACAACGCCTCGGGATTGGATTTGGCAGCGAGTTCGACGAAATCGTCTGTCAACTGCGGTTTGGTTCCGTGGACTCTAAAATCAGCCGTATAAACTATGGAACCTTGCGATGTCCTTATGATGAACCCGTAGGCTCCTGGGATGGAATGGTCAACGTGACATGGCGTTACATCTATGTCTCCCACTTTGATCGTTTTCCCGGTTCTGAAGGTTTGAAAGTGAAGCCCGCGAATATCTGATTCGAAATGCCTCACCTTTGTGGCTGATATTGCTTCTAGAATTCGAGCGCAAGTTTCGCCGCAGTGGAGTGGTATCTCTCTCTTGAGGAATGAGATGTAGCCCCAGTGGTCTCCATGGGCGTGTGAGAGGAAAACTGCGTCGATAGACGGCTTGGACTCCTCGAATTCGTAAATGCCTTTGATGTTCGGAAGAATTCCAAATTCAAGGAGGTCTCGCTCGTCCCCCGGTGAAAGCATCGGGTCAAAGAAGAACTTACGCCGGTCAGAATAACTCATACCGAAATCAAGTACCACCCGCGTCCCTTTGTCTTCGATGAGAATCTTGTTCCCTCCGATTTCACCCACGCCACCATGAAAAACGATCCCAGTCGAATCGGAAGGCATGCCGCACACGATGTTCCAATTCAGGGTACGCTCTTTTATAACACGTGGATAGACGCGCCACATCAGCGCGGCTAACAAAGAGTTATGTGCTTCTCCCAGCTGCAAGAACATGAATACGTGGTTTCGTTGCTCAATGCTGTGTTGCTCGACTTAGGGGATACCCTTGCCTATATGAGCAGGCCTTGGGACGACGTATTCAATGACAACATAGAATCACTCCACGTTTACCTCAAGAAGTTAGGTCTTCAGTTAGACTATCCACAATTCGCAGAGACATTCATTCGTATCTTCGATGACGCCGCGTCCAGAGCAGACCTCTTTAAGGTGGAAATCCCGATGGCGGATATAATTGCAAAAACACTTCGTAAATCTAGGTTAGAAGTTCTAGGCGTCGATTTGATTCGAAACGCGGAAATTGAATTCTTCTCGCCCGAGGTTGAAGCTTGGCACCTATACCCGGACACCGTTGAGACATTAACGAACCTCAGAGATGAAGGGTTCAAGATGGGGCTAATCTCAAACGCCAAGAGCGACTGGGCAGTTCGCGCAATTCTGGAGAAAAATGATATCACAAAGTACTTCGGCAGCGTCGTCACCTCGGCTTCTCTGCGAATTAGGAAACCCAGGCCAGAAATCTTCACACGCACACTGAGCGACTTGGCGGTCAAACCCTCCGATACCGTCTTCGTTGGAGACTCGCTGGAGGCGGACATAAGCGGGGCAAGAATGGTTGGGATGCGTTCGATTCACGTGCTCCGGAAACCTATAGAAGCTGGACACCACGCTCAGCCGGAGGCAACGGTAACTAGCCTCACCGAAGCAGCTAACCAGATAAACGCATGGAGGAACGGATTCCTCAAGGAGCCCCCAACTCTTCCAAGACATGGGCCCCCCTGACTTCACAACCTGCGGGCAGAGGTGGCTCATAGACAAGCCAATCTGTTATGTGCGAATTTGGGATCGTTTTCATATTGGGTAACGCCCACCTGAACTGTCGCTCTACCACAACCGCAGCTTTTCTGAGAACCCCTCGCCTCCTCGGGTTGAGTAACGGATAGAAGCCGTTCATCGTATGAGACCAGACGCCGAATCCATTACGCTTGAATCGTCCGAAGTATGGGCTTGAAGTTGCTCGGTGCCGGTCAGCAACGAGCACAACATAGTTGAATGCTTTTGCGTAAGAACAACATTGCTCTAGTCCTCGCTTTATGGAATCATTTCGTGATTTGTATTCGAAAGCCCAGTAATCTTGGCCTTTCAGAGCCGCTACGTCTACCCAACAATGCTCGGCGGGGCAGAATACCTCGTTTGGGTGAGGTTTGAATCCTTGTCCTTGCAAGAAGGAGATTAGTTGTTGTCGGGCGACGGCGTAGCTTCGATTGTTGCTTGGCATGCTTCAATATCCTATGTAGGTGCGTGTAGGGACTTTTCGATTTCATTGGTTTCGCAAAAGCAATTATATGTATTTTGGGTGTTTGTGCGTGGGTGTTATGCTAATGCTGGGTTCGGTTGGGGGATTTCTGGCTGCTGCTAGGCGTTGCTCTGACTTGTGGTTTCCGCCCGTCCGGAATCTTGAGGTCGAGAATCGTTCCGTCATGATGGAAACTTTCTAGGCTTGTCGTGACCTTGATGACCAACATGCGAATCGTTGATCTGAGAAGCGATACTGTCACGCTTCCCACCGAGGAAATGCTTGAAGCAATGCGGACCGCCGAGCTAGGAGACGACGTCTACGGCGAGGACCCTACCGTCAACCGTCTAGAGGAACTAGCGGCTAAGAAGATGGGCAAACAAGCTGCTCTATTGACAACCAGCGGAACACAAGCAAACCTTGTAAGCGTAATGAGTCAAGCCGAACGTGGCGATGAGATTATCCTTGAAAGCGAGGCTCACATGTACTTCTACGAGGTTGGAGCTTTCTCCGTTCTGGGAGGGTTAATTCCTCGTCTAGTGAAAGGCGATATGGGCGTGATGACGCCTGAGAGTGTTGAAGCAGCCCTCAGGCCTCCGGACATACACTTTCCACCCACAAGTCTGGTCTGTATAGAGAACACGCATAACCGGGCTGGAGGAACGATGTGGACGCCAACCCAAATCAAAGCGGTATCCGACATCGCAAAGAAACACAAATTGAAAGTTCACATGGACGGCGCCAGGATTTTCAACGCCAGCGTTGCACAGAACCTAGATGTTCGCGAGTTTACGAAGCACGTAGATTCCTTAATGTTCTGCCTCTCAAAGGGGCTGAGTGCACCTATTGGGTCGCTGGTAGTCGGCGACCAAGCGTTCATTGACAATGCGCGGCGGTATCGAAAAATGCTTGGTGGAGGCATGAGGCAAGCTGGGATAATTGCCGCGGCGGGTATTGTGGCTATTGAGAAGATGGTGGATCGGCTCAAAGATGACCATGCAAACGCAAAGAGACTAGCGACAGGATTGGCGAATCTGGGCTACGGAGTAGACGCTTCGAAAGTTCAGACAAACATGGTCATCTGCGGCGTAAGCGCAGTAGGAACAAACTCGAGAGAATGGATATCGAAAATGAGGGAGCATGGAGTGAAAACAGGCCCGGTCGACGCCGGTCGAGTAAGGATGGTAACCCATCGGGGCATAGAGAAGGAAGACATAGATCTTGCGATCAACGCCGCAGAGAAAGTTGTAAAACAGGCCTAATATCGCCCGAGCTATCGTTTCACTAGCCGTTTTGGTCGTGATCGCGGCAACGGTAGGTATACTCCGCTTTTACTTGGGATTGTTAGGATACACCTTCACATTTACCATACCCGCACGTATACTGATCAAGTAGGACAAAAGAAAACTCGCCCTCACCCCACTGAACCTGAGGGCGTTCGCCAGGTCAAACGAGCTCAGCGATTATTTTCATCAAAATACTTCGCGCAAGCACAATTGGCTTTTGGGTACGTTCACGGACAATATCTTTCATCTTCGTAGAGTACCCCATGCAGTCCATAACGATCAAGCTTGGATTTGCTTGGGCCAAACGCGCAGCCGCATTTTCGACCCCACTCAGGTCCTCGTAGGGGTTTGCGGTCTCAATGTGCGGCCTAAGTCCCACTTTGGACCAGCGTTTCTTGACCTGAATGAGTTGGTCTGGAGACGGAACCATTACACCCAGCAACCCCTTTTTCATGATTCCTGGGACGACCCCGTCAAGAAGGCGATTAGGCTCCAGCAGAGGGATTTTGGACTCTAGCCCGGCAAATTCTCCCGTGCAAAGTAAGGCCACTGCGGCAGCTCCGTCATGAGACATTTTATCAAGTCGTTTCTGAACTAGCGGAGCAATCCGTTGTCTAGCAACCATAACATCCGAACCGTCTCTCATTCTAGTTACGAGGGTATACTCACCCTTCTTTGGCGCAAGCTTAGCGATTTCATCTCCAGTAAGGCCATCCAGCGCGCCAGCTTCAATTGTCTCCAGATTAGCTGGCAAATTTTGTGTCAGTTCGGGAATAATGTCAGGGCGAGGCGATTGCCCAATCGTCACGAACCCAATCTTCAAAACAGTCAACTCCAACTGTATTCATGATCCAAAGCAGATAAAACCTCTCTGGCTAACATCCCCCGCGACGCACTATCTCTGAGAGAACTTGGTGGGGCCAATCTGATTTGACTCCAAGAGTCGTGGGACTAATGGCCATTCCGAAAGTTCGAATGCATATTCTTTAAACTCCCTTTTGAAAGAATCTCGTCTGCGCTACAACGCGTTAAGATGCATCAGAGACGGCCGAATACTCCAAAATCCAGAAATGGGAGGAGGGGCACAAATATGGTTCCAGGAAGAAGTGGTGGCGTGACGTTGAAGAGAGATCACACTAATGGAGAAGGGCGACGCAGATGAAGGTCGTTGAGAAGAGTAAGGAGCTTTCGGAAATTGTCGACTGTACCTTCAGTCCACACAACAAACCTACTATGAAAGTGCAGCCTGGCGAAGAGGTGCGAATAGAAACTCGCGACTGCTTCGCCGATGTCATCAGGCCGGGTCGTGATTTGGCGAAAGTCCTGCAGTCTGGGGAGAGGGTACTTGATAATCCAGTGACAGGTCCGATTTTCATTGAAGGCGCAGAAAAAGGCGACACATTAATCGTTGATATAATCGACATTCAAGTGCCAGACATTGGGTTGACCACGATTAAGCCAGGTTTCGGGGCTTTGGAAGGATGGCTCAGCAAGTCTCCTGCGCTAACGAAATTCAGCAGCATAAGAAATGGTAAGGTCCACTACAAGACAGACCACGGAAAAGAAATATCCTTTCCCATCAAACCCTTTGTAGGAACAATTGGAGTAGCCCCGCCCTTCGAGTCCACATCCACCCTGACCCCTTACAAGCACGGAGGAAACATGGACGTCCAAGATGTCTGTTCCGGGAATAGGCTCTACCTTCCCGTCGGTGTCGAAGGAGCGCTCTTCACTGCGGGAGACGTTCATGCAGCGCAAGGGGACGGTGAAATCTGCGGAACGGCAGTGGAAGTTCCGGCCGCGCTGACAGTAAAGTTTGATCTTCTGAAGAGCAAATCGATTGAATGGCCCAGAATAGAGTCAACGGAAGAAATAATGGCTGTCTCAAGCGCAAGACCTCTCGAAGACGCGGCGCGTTTCGCATTCAGAGAACTAATACAATGGCTCAACGAGGATTACGGTTTTTCAGTGTATGACGCTTACATGCTGTTGAGTCTGACAGCACGAGCGAGAATCGCACAAATAGTGGATCCTCTCTACACCGTAGTCGCGAAATTTCCGAAAGAGTATCTAAAATAGAATCTCCGAGCAGTCCAATCCAAGAACGTGTCTGAATATCGAAATATATCGCAACTTCAGATGATTAGGTGACCACATTACACTTCTGAAAAACTCAACGATCTTTTGCCATACCCTTTCTTGAAACCTTGCACTGGACGCGCGCGATGGCCTGATTCTCATAAATGATGTAAGAGCAAAAGCGAGAAATCCCCCTCAGGTACTAATTCAAAGAGATCAATTAGGGTCGAAGGATAACATGGAGTACCGTCAACTCGGCCGCACAGGCATGCGCGTTTCAACAATTAGCTTTGGGGCTTGGCCTATTGGTGGAGGCTGGGGAAATGTCGAGGATTCGGAATCATACGCGGCTTTGAACCGTGCGATCGATTCGGGTGTGAACTTCATCGACACAGCCGATGTATATGGTGATGGCAGGAGTGAACGATTAATCGGAAGGCTCCTCAAGGAACGAAAAGAGGAGATATTCGTAGCAACAAAGGCAGGAGGGCGGCTTCAACCCCAATCCGCTGACGGCTATAATCTGAAGAACCTTGAATCCTTCGTTGACCGAAGCCTCAGCAACCTAGGCGTCAGCTCACTCGACCTACTTCAACTACATTCTCCGCCTAGCGAAGTCTACTACCATACAGAGACCTTCGACGCTCTTGACCAACTAAAGCGGAAGGGCAAGATCAAACACTACGGCGTAAGCGCCGTGAAAGTCGCCGAAGCTCTAAAGGCAATGGAGTACCCCGGCCTTGAGAGTGTTCAAATCATCTTCAACATGTTCCGCTTGAAGCCTGCCACGGAGTTTTTTCCGCAAGCCAAGCGAAGAAACGTCGGTGTTATCGTCCGCGTCCCGTTGGCGAGCGGTTTGCTCACAGGAAAGATGACCGGCAAGGAGGAATACCCCAGGGATGACCATCGGAATTTCAACCGTCACGGAGAAGCCTTCGACAAAGGTGAAACCTTTTCGGGAGTCGACTTAGACACAGGACTAGTGGCTGTTGACGAATTGAAGAAATTTACGCCAAGCGACTCAACGCTAACTCAGTTTGCGCTCCGTTGGATACTTATGTTCGACGCCGTCAGCTGTGTCATACCTGGGGCGAAGCGGCCCAGTCAAGTGGAGGAGAATGTGGCGGCGGCGACCCGTGCTCCGATTGACCCAGTCGTTATGAAGCAAGTTGAGGCAGTGTACGATCGCCTCATCCGCGAACAGGTTCACGCGCTCTATTGACACACTGCGATCGTGGAATACGGCGCAAGTTCATCTGTCGCGCCCACCCGTTTTCAATTTGAAGCTTCGAACGGTAGAAGCATCCGAAAGCTCCCAGCAGAAACTGTCGAAGCTTAAATAGAGCACGGGCTTGTCTTCCCCCATTCTAAGAGTGAGTTCCATGTCTCAAGCTCCAGCATACGGCCGAGCCTCTCAACAAGTGTCGGTAAACCGTGTTGACAAGTACGTCTGGGAGATTCCAAAAGACTCCCAGCCCGGAATGCGTGTACCCGGAAGAATATACGCGGACGATGCGTTAATCGAAAAAATGCGAACCGACGCTACGCTACAGCAATGCGCAAACGTAGCCACCCTACCCGGCCTCTACAACTGGTCAATAACCATGCCCGACGGCCACGAAGGATACGGATTCCCAATCGGCGGCGTAGCAGCAAGCGACTACGACGAAGGCGTAGTAAGCCCCGGAGGGATCGGTTATGACATAAATTGTGGAGTAAGATTGATCCGCACAAACCTGATGGAGGCTGATGTTCGGCCGGTTCTTGGGAAATTGCTGGATGCGTTGTTTGTGAATATTCCGTCAGGGCTTGGGAGTCGGGGGAAGGTTGGCAGGCTTTCGCAGGGGGATTTGGAGAAGGTAACTAGTGAGGGCGTTGAATGGGCTGTTGACCATGGTTATGGTTGGGCTGAGGACCAGAAACATTGCGAAGAAAATGGGTGCATGCAGACCGCTAACCCAGACAAGGTATCCGGGGTTGCCAAGCAACGCGGTGCACCGCAACTTGGCAGCTTGGGGAGCGGCAACCATTTCCTCGAAATTGAGAAAGTGGATAAGATCTTCGACGCTCCCGTTGCCAATAAATTAGGTATCCGGAACGAAGGCCAAGTCCTCGTCTTAGCCCATACCGGGAGCAGGGGGTTCGGCTACCAGGTGTGCAGCGACTACCTGCGAGTAATGGAACGTGCCGTGGAAAAATATGGAATCAAGTTACCGGACCGGCAATTGGCTTGCGCCCCCGCGAAGAGTAACGAGGTTGAAGATTACATTGGCGCCATGTCGTGTGCGGCGAACTTCGCATGGTCGAATAGGCAGATGATAACCCATTGGACGCGAGAGTCTTTCGAGAAGACCTTTGGGAAGTCGGCTGACCAGTTGGATATGGGTTTGATCTACGATGTCTGCCACAATATTGCGAAGATTGAGGAGCATGTAATCGACGGTGGAACCAAGAAGGTCTATGTCCACCGAAAGGGAGCAACCCGAGCCTTTCCGCCCGGTCATCCAGCCGTCCCAGCTGAATACCGGGAGATTGGCCAACCCGTCCTGATCCCAGGGAGTATGGGCACAGCGTCTTGGGTTCTCATCGGGGCACCCAAATCCATGGAACTCAGCTTCGGAACAACGGCGCACGGAGCTGGCAGGTTCATGAGCCGAGCAGCTGCAAGGAGGCGGAACCCAGCACGGACGGTCGAAGACCTTCTCTCTAAGAAGGGGATCATGATTCGAGCGGAGAACATCGGGACGGTAAGCGAAGAAGCTCCAGAAGCCTACAAGAACGTTGACAGCGTCGCCGAAGTAAGCCACCAACTAGGCATAGCAACCAAAGTGGCGAGACTCGTCCCGATCGGAGTAACCAAAGGTTAAACTAGCCAAGATGAAACCCACCTCAGCGCACTCGCGCGGGGATTGTGGATGCTCTCAGCCATAACATTCGATTGTTATGGGACGTTAGTGGATTGGGAGGCGGGAATTGCAGGTTTTCTCAATGAAGTACTGCGAGAGAAGGGAGCCACGGCAAACATACCTGAAGTAGTTAGGGTTCGTGAGGACATTGATTTCGAATTGGTTGAGGGCCCTTACAAGCCCTACAAAGAGATTCTTCACTTGAGCCTGAGGGAGACTTTCCACAGGTTCCAAGTCGCCTACAAAGACAAAGATGGTGATAGGCTCGTCCAATCAGTCCCTACTTGGCCAATATTCAAGGAGACCAGAATAGCGCTTGAGAGGCTCGCGAGAAAACACAGGTTGGGTATAATCTCAAACATTGATAAAGACATAATCGAGAAAACGAAAGCTAACCTTGGCGTTCAGTTCGCCATTACCGTAACCGCCGAGGAAGCAGGTTCCTATAAGCCTACATTAGCGCCATTCCAACTTGCTCTTAAGAAGCTGCGCACCGAACCAGCTGGCATTCTGCACGTGTCGTCGGGGTTCAGGTATGATGTTCCCCCAGCTCGTCGGCTGGGATTCAAAACAGCTTGGGTCAACCGAAAATCTGAGCCGGCTCCGCCAAGTGGGCGAGCTGACCATGTATTCGAAAACCTCAGTCAACTGGCCGACTTTGTCGAGCGTCAGCTTACGGAATAACGGAAAGTGTTTCTCGTTCAGGATTTCTGAGCTTTCAAATGCTTGGGCACCTCGCTCTTCTCCATCATTTCTTTACCTCGTTCTATGATCTGATTGCCCGGACTAATCCGCAGAGCCCTTGCGATTGATTCTGTCGATGCAACCGCATCTCCCGCCAAATACTGAGCCCAAGCAAGATTGTACCAAGAATATTCATTGTTCGGGTTGGCTCGAATAGCTTCCTGTAAGACAGGAAGCGCTTCATTCGCTCTACCAAGGTCGATTAGAGCCCAACCCTTACCTGTCAGGGCAAGGTCATCGTTTGGGTTCAAAGCCAAGGCGCGATCCGCATACTCTAACGCTTTCTGCGAATACTTCCATTCACGGTGGATGTTTGCAAGTTTGTTTAGGGCGTAAGCTTTCAGGGCTATTGCTAAGCTGTTTTCAGGGGCGGTTTTGATGATGGTGTTCAGGTGTAGAATTGCTTCTTCGGTTTTGTTCTTCGAGTAGATTAGATCGAATATTCTTTCACGAAGGTCAGAGGAGCTCATGCCTGAGATCTATGTTGCGCTTGGCGGCTGATTTCCTTTTAGTTCCCTTCAGTAGCCTGTGTATGGCCATGCTTCAGCTGAGACGCCTTGGATTGGATGCTGGAATGATTATGACTCTGTTCCATTATCAGAATGGTATATGTTCTCTATTGAAGAACATTATTTGGGATTAGGACTCCGAAGTTATGGTGCTGGCCTGTGAATGCCCCTGTGCTTGGTTGCTCTCGTAGTCTTCTCAGTGATGAGCATATGGTCAGCGAAATATCGCAGGCTCGCAAAGGAAGCGTTCAAGTGCGTTAGGAAAACCCTGATGCTAAGTCCGTGCGACATGGCTTTTGAGCAGAAGGTTAAGGCCAAAGTCACCGCAAAATTGCTCAACATCTCCCCAACATTGGCGAGAGGTTTCTACCAGAACTTTAGAATCTTCGCGTGGGCCTTTACCGCCTCCTTCTTTGTCTCACTTTTCATTACAGCCTATTCCTTCTACAACTTCGCAGTTTACGGTTCATGCGATCCAGGTGAACCATGCTACATGACAGCGCTCGGCGTGAGCATTGGCGTGTTCGAGAAATACATCGTATACGCCGTCGTCGCCATACTAATCGTGTCAGGACTCTACGTTCTAGTGAGCAAAATTAGACGACGATGATCCAGATCCTTTAGCAATTACACTGGTTCGCATAGTCAACCAGTGTATAACATATGCTAGACAAGAACTGACGCGGATTAATCGGGAATTCGTTTAGGAAACGTTTGCGATTCACGCCTTGTCCGCCTTTCGAAGCGGATTTTGGGTTGCTCCGCCAGCACTTTTGGCACCGTTTGGCACCACCCCTCAAAGGGTGGATCCACCCCACGGGGGGCGTAGTTTTGTGCGGAATCCGCGTCACTCTGAGCTAAACGCACTAGACAATTAATGTCCCCAATAGCGACGGCTCAGATGCACTAGGTACTTTTGGCGTTTGGGATAGTACCCGTTTTGGCCTAAGTACTGTGTAGACGTAATTGACTAATGCTCAAAACTTGAGGAACCCGCTTTAAGTGTTCGGCTCGTATCGCAGTCCTGAGTAACAACTGGTGAGGACTAGGGTCGCTTATTCTACTGCATCACCGCTTAGACTCAGCTTTGCCGATTCCTTCCCAACATAGGTTCGTAGAATTTCTGCTTGAATAATCAGTGAGAGAAGTGCCACGCCGAATACCATGGCCGTTATGATGCCCCCGGAGCTGCTTTCGGGCAACGACAGGACCAGAGCGACCGAGACCGCTCCTCGTAGACCTGCGAAGGCTACTATCCTCTTCCATGAACTGGGAATCTTCTCCCCGAGTAGCTCCGCTAACCACAAGATTGGGTAGACGCTAAGAATTCTAGCAATAAGGATCGCTGCAAAAGCCACGATTATGAACGGAGCGAAAGCAACGAGCAGGTTGAAGTCCGTCTTCAGCCCGATGAGTAGAAACGCAAAGGATGTAGCGAGAAAAGTCACCACCTCCCAGAACTTCGTCATGGTCATACGAGTTTCTTCAGACATGGCGGTTCGCATGGTCCGGTTACCCATGTATAGGCCGGCGATCGGTACGGCAATCAACCCCGACACACCCAAACTCTGTGCGAGAACGTAGGATCCGTACATGACGGCTATCGTGAAGGAAGTCTCAGCCAAAGGCTCCGTGATCATCTTGTACAGCAGTTCAGCAATGCCTGAGACAAGTAGGCCGACCGCAACTCCTCCCAACAAGATGACGGCGAACTGGCTTAGGCTCTGCATGGGGTTGAAGGATAAGGAAAGAGCGATAGGAAATAGGATGACCGGTGTAGCGTTGTTGAGGTAGGCTTCCGATTCCAGAATTGCTGTCAGCCTCTCCGGCGCCCGCACCCTGCTCAAGACACTCACGACTGTCACCGGGTCGGTAGGCGAGACTATGACTCCAAACAGAAGTGCAACAGCTAATGGCAATCCTAAGGTGACATTGAGAACAAAGGCGCTCACGAAAGCCGAAATCACAACCCCGAATATTGCCAAACCTATGACTGTCTTCTGAACAGTCCTGAAAACTTCAAAACGAGTCCGCATAGCGGCCTCAAATATCAAAGGAGGAACAACAATGCCGAGTATCAAATTGCTATCGACGGAAATGGTACCGAACCCGCCTCCAAATCTGAGAACTGATAGTATAAGGCCAATGGCAACCATTACCGTCGGATAAGATACCTTCACTTTGGAACTTACGATGGCCGCCACAAAAGAAAGCACAATCACAAACAACATGACGGTGATCGGAGACTCGGCGATGGGCATGTCGCAACAATGTGCTGCACAACAGCATCTAACTCTTATGAGTTTGGTACACGAACATTGGTGAACCTTACGACATACCGCGGGAAATTCGATTCGCTTGAATCGTCTAAACTGAGAAGAGCCACAACTGAGGCGGGTGTACCACACCCGATGATGGGTGTACCACACCCTCTCGAGATGTGCCAAACCTGATGTTTGGATAGCGCAAGAGGTAGCGGAACCAAGTACGCGGCTGACGTTAGGCCTCTATTCAGATCAGGAAAGCAAATTGCAGGAAAACGCCCTAGGAGGCTCATAACGGTCGGAGGTGTCTTTCTTTTTTCTTTCCGTCACACCTCAGCCCTAGACGCCTGCTACTAGCGTGCGATTGGGTGACACTCGAAGGTGTTAGCCATGTCGAGGAAGAGGTCTCCGAAATCTTCAGGCGCATTTCGCGTGGGCGTGGAGTAAATAACGAAGTATCTGGAAGTAGGTTCGCAATGAAGGTGAATTGACAGAACATCGCGCAATATCTTCTGCTTACTTGGAAAGAATCCCCTGGGCCTCTCTTCCACCCTAATGTGGTTGTAGACCGCCGTATGCGAGTTTATCTTCATCGAGTCTTGGTCTATCCGTTCCATAGTTTTCGGTTGGGCACTTTTGCTTACGGATTTTAGACTGTTCTCGGCCTGTTCTTCAACCGTTGCGAACTTCTTCAGTGCAACGTCAAGCTTGCCCCACGACACAAATATCTTTTCACGATCCGGAAAGTGGAAGACCACGTCACCCTTCTGTTTCATGCTCTTCGGGTGAAATTCGATTCTGCAGACCTTCGGGTAATCTATCGAGAACATGTAAACCGCGAAACTCTCGAATCCTTTCTTTGTCAAGAGCAACTCTTGAAAACCGAGTCTATGCAGCTCAACTTAACGGTTCCGTATTCAAACCACAGGTAGAATCGTCCTGAAATGAATTCTCATCTCATATTCATGTACCCTCGTCGTTCGAGCTTTTGCGTAAGGTTCTGCTCCCCTTGTGGGTCCCCGATGAGCCTAGCTGGAAGCTATCTCATCTGCCCAGTTTGCCGTAATACGGACTCTCTTATTCATCCGTTACCATATCCGACGGGTTACATCAGTCAGTTCACGACAAAGATTTGCGTCAATTCTATGTGCACGAGAAGAATAGAAAATCGGTTACAGTACTGTCCTCACTGCGGACCGTACCAATACATAGCGTTCAGTACTCAGCCTTAGCTAAGCTACCAAACGAAAGTAAAACTTACACTGATTCAGAAGGCAAGCCGAAAATGCGCAAGCAAGAAGTAATTTCGCTTGTTAAGAACTAGGGTAATCCGTAAGAGAGGATTACGGCATAGTGTGCTCATGCTGGGTGAATTGAATGAAGCGCCTTCCGTTGCTTTATGATTTGATTGCTCGTGCAATCATCGTCATTGTTCTTACCGACGCGATCATTTTTTACCTGATCTCAACAAGATATGCTGCGATAACAGGGGAATTGACGTTCTGGATCATTCTTGTTACCCTGATACCGCTCACAGTTAACATTTGGTTCGACCAATGGAGATATGACGTGCTCAAAGTGGCTTAGAGTAAGACCAACCGAAAGTAAGCAGCTCTAAGCACCAACCGACAACGTACCGTTACCTCACGTAAGGTAACGCGTAGTCTACGTTTGGTATGGAAGACTGTTTACTTTCGTTTGGTCAGGATTCTACCTTACCGTTACTGGTCGTGTCTCGTTTAAGCCTCTCATTGGTAATAGTTTGCACACGGAACCGTGTTTCGATTCGTGAAAAACAGGGGACCCAGTAAGAGCGGGACGCGCCTTACTTACCCAAGAGGGGAAGAAAGATGAAAGGATTAGCATTAAAAATGGTGATTGGAATGCTGATGACTATTGTGATAGCGGATTTAATAATTCACGCATTAACCCCTAACAAATCTCTCGCTTTCAACTATCGACTAATAACCAATATCGGGATAGTCGTAATATCTGCGATAATCTATTGGTGGAAGAAATGACAACAAGTATCAGTATGGCTGCGAAGGAAAAACTTGTGCGTCTGTCTAATCGGTGTTGGCCAAAAAGAGATATAAAAGAAAGATGAAAGGATTAACGAGCAAAGAACACCTACTCCTACGAGTAATTTCCGTAGTTACTATCATAAACGCTGTTGCATTCTACAACGTTTCACGCTACATGCAAACCTTCGTGGCTAATTTCTTTGAAACGGTTGCTTTGATAACTGCCCTTACCCTTTTCGTTCTTACAGTTAATTTGGAGTTGTGGTGGAGATACCTGCGAAGAACGGACAATCAGCGATTTTGGGTTTGGGATTTCCAAGCCTTGCGCGGCGGACATCGAGAGGATTCCTCGGAAACACAGAACTCGAATTAGACTGATCTACTTTTTGCGTTCTGAATCAGAGTTAACCACTTGTTCTCTCCCTTGACTTCGATACCTGCCTTCTCAGGAGTTTTACCTTCGAATGCCATGTGTGGGCGTATGTAATTGTGGAATAGCTGGTAGCCAGCTAAGACCACTATTCCAACAAGGCAAACGAATTGCTGACAAGAAGCCTATGACGCTCATAACGGATGGTGCGCCAAACTTCCATGAAGCATACTTACAGGAGTTCTACACAAAGAGACTGGAAACACGAACAGAACACATTAGAGAAATCGCATTAGATGGAGTACGACACAATAACGAGATGGAACGCATGAACGGAGAACTACGCCAAAGAGAGAAAGTGATGCGCACCTTAGAAAAACCTGATACGGCGATTCTTTCAGGTATGCAAATCTTTCACAACTATGTACGACCACATGAAGCCCTAAACGGTAAGACTCCTGCTGAAGTTGCAGGAATCACAGTTCAAGGAGAGAACAAATGGCTTACATTGATTCAAAATGCGAGCGCGAAAAAAGCAAAGTCTTAAGCGCACTCTCCAATCTCTCCTACCACGGTTTTCTCCGTGAAATCCGTGATTGCTGGTTCAGTTGTCGTTCTTGTCGTTGTCCTATTTGTTCTAGTCGTACCTTGGTATCCGATGCCAACAAGCCAAGTAGTACCTCAAACCCAGACTTACACTACGCAACTCGAAGTATCAACTACGAGTTATCAAACGCAGACGATTTACAGTATGCCAAACCCCGTTACTCTCACGGGTATTTTCGTGGCACCAACTACTGCCGTCTTCACATCGACTGAGTTCAATCTGCAGAACGGCTCCATTTACCTAGTGAACCTTTCATGGCAACCCTGCAATCCTTGTGTAAGGGGAACGATTTTTCTCTCTCCTCATGAAAGCAATGATTTACTGAATTATACATTGTACTATGATGCGTTTGGGCATGGACACGGAATCTTAACGGTGGCGAAATCAGGGGCGTACAGCATATTAATTTACAACTCTAGTCCTATCCCAATCACGCTTAGCAATCTTTTGATAACTACAAGTGTGGCCTACGCTTTTCAGCTAACTGAAACGGTAACCACATACAATGCAGTAGCTATAACCCAACTTTCGCAAACTACGGTCCCACCCTACACAATCCTTGGAGCGGTAGCCTCAACGATACTTCTTGCTCTGGCAATGCTACTAGTTGTTCTATCCATATTGGTTCATTGGGGGATAATCACTCTGTCAACAAAGCGCCGCAAGAGACGAAAACGATAATGTTGGAAATAGACCCTGAAGGAATAAGCTTCTCATTCGACATAGGAGGAATCCACAGATTCGATTTTTTCATAGAACTAAATGCCTAACTCAACAAACCAGCAACATAAAGCCAGTACACGGCGAATAGCATCACTGCCGCAGCACCACAGAACTTCCTTGCGAAGAGTATCTTATCCTCGCGTGTTCCAGTGGATCGTATTATGAGGGAGAGTGTCGGAACATTCAGTAGAAGGCTTTGGGCCAATGTCGTCCCGTATACATTCAACCCAAGACTTCTTGTTGCGAAGCTAAGTCGCAACAGCGTGGTTGAGTTTGTCTGTGTCATGCTTGCTAGAGTTGTTGGAGCGTATAGAAAATATGCACCAATCAAACCTAGGGCGGTTAAGCAGAATGTCTCCATTGACCGACAACGATCTACGCGATACGGAACCACAATCAATGTCAGAACAGGAATTAAGAAGACGTCAATCTGGATGCTCCAAAGCCAGATTAGGAAACTTAGAAAGGCAGACGTCATGCTTGATGTCCTCGCCGTCCTTATCTTCGCTACATTCGTGATCTACAAGAAGAGTACCACCAAACTTACTTTAGTGGCTTTTGGGACGATTCTTGCAGTTTCAATCATATTTCTGGTTTGGTCATCAACCGGAATTTCACAGCATATCCTATCAACCGTGAACTTCACGTTACCTTACGTAAGGTAACGTCAAGTTCTCGGTTGCTAATGCATTCCTAGCAAGCTGTAAAGTTTCGGTTGCCGTTTGTTATTTGTGGGAACTTTTGCGTTGGTGGGACACGACAAAACGGCCTCCGAAGGGGTTTGCAAAGCGGGACACGCAACCTTGCCTTAAATTCGCAGGACGCTCAAGAATTAAGGTAGTGCAAGCAAATGACCATTTCCACACTACAAGCGATACGCAGATACTATCTCAAAATACCGAAATGGGTACGTTTCGCGGGAAGATGGGCGGTAATCCTTGGCCTAGCTATTGTCGGCGATTATTTGATCGTTGTCCTCCTAGCAGTTCTGACCTCTTCTCACCTCTTCGATTGGAATACCTTCTTTTCGTTTGGAGGCGTTGAAGTGTTAGCCATAGCACTGGCCAAGTTGTTGGGAATTGGTGAACCATCTAATGCAGAGAAAACATATCAGAGATTGCAACTCGCTGCCTTAACCGCAGAACTGGCGTTGAGCCATGCGCGTTTAGAAGTTCTGTTTCCGAAAGACGAACCTGAACCATTCTACCCCGACTATCCGTATTACGTAGTGAATACGGATACAAAGGTTGGATACTGGATACCACAGCATATCTATTACTTGTTCAGAAACCACATCATACGCGCCGTTCAATTTGACAACATTAGAGCCCTCAAACGTTTCGCGCGGAAACACAAAATCAGACTTGTACCCCGCTTCCCTTGGGAAGATGAGTTGAAAACCAAAGGTGGCAGGAATCCCTGAAGGCTCTGTTACCTCTACGGTTGAAACGCTAAATCGCCCAGATTTCTGCCGTTGTTACCTTTCGGCTGATAGCATTACCTTTCCGGCGTACCTACATTACCATTGGTGAGTGATGGGACCGATGCGGTGGAAACAATATGAATCCGGCAACGTGTACCACTAGGGCGATTACAACCCATGATACAAGGTACTCAGCTGTCATGAGATCAAACTGGCTTAATCCCTGCGCGATAGATGTTGTCCATCCTATATTTCCTGACTCAGCTAGGGCAACTGTCAGGGCAAGTGCCCCGAAGGTTTTCGTTCCAAATAAGAAGAATATGGCGCGAAGCGTCTTCCATGCTGTGACAAAGCCCAGAACGATGTAGATAATGAGTATCCCACCCATTTGTGTCGGAAAATTAGTAGAAGCAAACAGAACCACCGTGAAAACGACATTCATAACGACCGAAATGAACGCCGTATAGTGTCGTTCCCACCCTAATGCCATATGCAATCGTGACAAGACCGATAACGACCGATTCGGTCACTGGGTCGAGAATTGGCATATTTTTCAGCTATGGACGACGTTGATCGACTGATAATAGACTTTGATATATGGTTTAAGAAATGGATTCTAGGTTACGACGACTCGAAAAATCTACTAGTCACGCTAAAAGCCCTATCAGGTTCCGACACAGAAAGGACAGCCTATATCAGAAGTAGATTCAGCCGCGCGTATCATTTTGCATAAGTTTTCGGGGCACCTTTCGTGTCGTGATCAACTCAGCCAGCTCGGAATCTTCAGATGGAATATGTCGCGTCGCATGATCAGATAAAGTAAGAGCATCAGTACTACGATATCGCCAAGGATTGCTAGGGGCCTAGAGGATATGCCGGGAAAAAAGATGACGGACCCAAGACGAGCGATCACGAATCCTACATACAACCACCAGCTCCATGCTTTCAGGCTCCAAAACCCATATCCTTGAGCTAATGCGAAAAACCCGCCTGCGTACACGAGAATAGCCCACTGCGGAAGCACTATCATTGATAATCCAGCCATTTGAAGAGCTGAAGTGTAAGATTGATTGGGCAATGTTTGACCTATTAGGACCACTGACTCCAGCACGATGACCATCACGCCCGCTAGAGCGTACACGATTGCAAGTATTGTCACAAGCACTGGCCGCTTCGTCACGAAAGTATCCCTCTCACAGGTCGATGACCTTAGCTAACTTCCTAAGTAACTCTAGATCATGCTCGCACCCTTCGATTATCTCTGCTAGACCTAGTTGGCGGATTCGTGTGAAAAGCGTAGTGTAGCCCTTCAGACGCTTTCCGCTAAGATATGCTTCTAGGACTTTGCGTTCTGACTTGCCGAATATCTCTTTTCTGACCATGGCTACGATATCGTAGTAAGCCTTATATTAAACTTAGGCTACAGTATCGTAGCCGTGAATGAAATGCAAACAGCCGTTCTCTCCCGTGAAGAAAAAGGGCGACTAATCGCTGAGAAACCGAACCAGATTCAGCAGATAGATGAACGCTTCTACAAAGTCAACTCCCAATCAAGAGAGATAACGTATGATGTTGTTCGCAGAGAGAATGGTTCTTGGATTTGCAGTTGCTTAGATTTTCACTATAGGGCAAGTGAGCTTCACCAGATTATTCGATGCAAGCACATCATAGCCTGTCAGCTACGCGAGCAGTTACGAGAAAAGGTTAGAGAGAATGTAGTTATTCAGCCTGTCGAGATCACTGCTTGCATCTACTGCCACTCCGATAAGAGTCTCAAAAGGTTTGGAATCAGGCATAACAAGTGCGGTGAAATCCAGAGATTCCTATGTGTTGCTTGCGATAGAACATTCAGCGTCAACTTGGGCTTTGAACGAATGAAGCACAGCCCTCAAGCCGTAACGACGGCGATGCAAATGTACTTCAGCGGAGAGAGCTTACGGAATACGGCCAAGACATTACGGCTGCTCGGCGTTCATGTTTGCCACAGAACCGTGTTCAACTGGATTGAGAAATACACGGCCCTGATGGAGAAGTATCTGGACAAGATAACTCCGCAAGTCTCAGACACTTGGAGAGCAGACGAGCTATTCCTGAAAGTAAAAGGGAACATGAAGTACCTCTACGCCCTAATGGACGACCAAACCCGCTTCTGGATAGCCCAAGAAGTAGCTGACACAAAATTCACAGCCGACCTAAGACCACTATTCCAACAAGGCAAAGAAATTGCGGAGAAAAGCCCTAAGACTCTGATAACTGACGGTGCCCCCAACTTCCACGAAGCATACCTAAGAGAGTTTTACACGAAACGTCTTGAAACAAGAACCGAACACATACAAGAAATCCGCATGGCTGGCAAGGTTCACAACAATAAGATGGAGCGCATGAATGGAGAACTAAGGGACAGAGAGCGCGTGATGCGAACCTTAGAGAAAACTGATACGCCTATTCTTTCAGGTATGCAAATCTTCCACAACTACATACGGCCACATGAAGCTCTAAAAGGCAAAACGCCAGCTGATGTTGCAGGAATCAAAATCGAGGGAGAGAACAAATGGCTCACCATAATCCAAAATGCGAGTCGCAAAGTTGCAAAGTCTTAAGAACTTATGAATCGCTTCCATTCTCACCTTGAAAGCAGTTATCGCTTCATCACTAGTGCTCATGGTTGCAGTTATCGCCCTTGTTTTGCCTTGGTATCCAACAAGCCAAGTTAACCCTCAAATTGAAACTTACATGTCAGAAGGCACTGTCCTAACAACCAATTATGAAACACAAACGAGCCTCGCTCAACCGAATGGAATCTTCAGTCTGTACGCTCCTGTCAACCTTGCGGGTCGTTGCATGGAGGCTTGCTGGGTGAGTCACAGTTTTTTCCTTCAATCAGGGAGCATCATTCAAGTAAACGTAACCGAGTGCCAGTTTTGTATGGTCTCCATAGACAATACTAATTTCTCCATTCCCCCTAGTGACGCAGTGATAATTCAGCTAAGCCCAGTTTTCCCCCCATTTCCTTCCTCCAACCAAATGGTAGCAACTGCGAGAGTCTCCGAATCAGGTCACTACGTAGTGACTCTAGGGAATATTGGTGATTTTGATGGCATGATTACTAACCTTTCAGTGACATCTATCGGGTCTACGAATACTTTGTCACATGTTGCAGAGGTGATGCAAACGACGACGGTGTTCAGCTTGACAAGTTCGACTACGTATTTGCTAAGTTCTGTCCCGCTGTACGCGACTATTGGAGCGTTATCATCGATCATTATTCTTGTTCTGATAGGGATACTGCTTGCGGTATACAATCTCCTTGATCGAGGAATAATCATTGTGACCAAGCCCCGCAAGAAGCGCAAGCGGTAGTTTACCTATAGGCTCTTATCAACCGACTTTATCCACCCTCAGCCGTCAACCGTCAACTATCCGTTACCTTACGTAACAATATTTATATGAAAGTGTTACTAATGGTAACAAACTAAGCACATGCGAGGTGAACTGTGAGAATGTCAAACGACGACGAATTCCCTGAATGGTTTAGGTCGCGCCGAGGACGCACATCACCCTTCGGTTGGATGGACAGGTGGTTCAGCGATATTGACCAAATGTTCGAACGCATGTTCCAAGACATGGCCAAAGGTATGCCTAAAGACAGCATTACCGAAAGGAAATTGCCTGACGGCTCAACCATGCGACAATACGGCCCCTTCGTATACGGCTACTCAATGACTATGGGGCCCGACGGCAAACCCGTCATACAAGAGTTCGGAAACGTCAAACCTTCCAAGAAGCCTGGAGCCTTCGGCCTCGAACAACCAGCACTAGAACCAAAGGACTCACGCGAGCCCTTGGTAGACGT
>Ga0187857_10001451_pt1 | contig 24299 bp, 37 predicted proteins | sample June2016WEW_8_10_FD_132984 | JGI IMG/M metagenome (GOLD analysis project Ga0187857, IMG submission 132984) | Peatland microbial communities from SPRUCE experiment site at the Marcell Experimental Forest, Minnesota, USA - June2016WEW_8_100 | ecosystem: Environmental > Terrestrial > Soil >... | reverse complement strand
GGGAAGCTGCGCAGCGAACGGGCTCACCACGAAAGGCACGTCCAGGGAATCATCCCCAAGAGCGGCAACATGACGGACCTGGTGGTGGCGAAGGCTGTCACCGACGTATTGCTCAAGATGGGTCTCTACGGGATTCAGGTCAGCATCGCCTTCCGTGACGCCGTACCCCCGGATTTCGAAGCCATCAAGGCCAAGGCACCGGAGCCAGCACCGTCGGAAGGCCTGAAGCCGGAGGGAGCAGGAAATGCCAACGCGTAGCATGAAGGATCTCAGGGGGCTGAAGGACGAGGACCTTCTGGGGAGGCTCTCGGAGTACAGGCGCGAGCTGCTCCGGTTGAGGACCCTTTCGTCACGTGGGACTATAGCCAAGGAATCCGGCAAGATCAAGACACTGAAGAGGAACGTCGCCAGGATAGAGACCATCATAGGCGAGAGGAAAGGTGTTCAAGAATGAACAGCTTGGACATGGTTAGGCGGTACGTGCTGCAGGGAAGCATGGTGGAGGTCGTGGAGGGCCAGCCGCAGTATAGGGGCATCCAGGGCACCCTCATCCATGAGTCGAAGAACATGCTCTGGCTTTCGTCGGCCGACGCAACGAGGCTCGTGCCGAAATCCCCGAACACGTTTCTCGTGGACCGCTCTTTTCTTGTCTCCGGTGATCTTCTCGTTGGTCGCTTTTTCGATAGGTTGGTGAAATGATGAGGAACGTAGGCATACAGGGAGTCAAGGCTCCGACGAAGACATGCGAAGACGAAGACTGCCCATGGCACGGGACGATTTCCGTGAGGGGCAAGGTCCTCCAGGGGAAGGCCGTGAGCCTGAAAGTAAAGGGCCTGGCCGTCATCCAGCGTGAGTACTACCACTACGTGAAGAAGTACAAAAGATACGAGAAGAGGAGGAGCAGGGTTCACGCTCACATCCCCTCTTGCATATCGATCAAGGAGGGCGAGGAGGTCGTGGTGGCCGAATGCAGGCCCATTTCCAAGACCGTGTCCTTCATCATCATTGGTAAGGCTGGCGTGTAGAGTTGTCCACAAAGTCAAGGGCGGTTTCGGCGAAGGGGATTGAGGAATTCAAACCTTACATCACTCGGGCCATCCCGGTTTATGCCGTCATCAACTGCGCAGACAACACCGGCGCCAAGACGCTCAGGGTCGTGCAGGTAGCTGGGTTCAAGGGCAGGCTTGCCAGGATTCCTTCGGCCGGTGTGGGAGACCTCATCACGGTGGTCGCCAAGAAGGGCCCGCCGGAGCTCAAGAAGCAGATCATGCAGGCTGTCATCGTCCGGCAGAAGTACCCGATTAACAGGATCAACGGCACGCGCATAGCCTTCGAGGACAACGCCGCCGTCATCATAACCCCCGAAGGGGAGCTCAAGGGCACGGACATCAGAGGCCCGGTGGCCTCCGAAGCGGCCGAAAGGTGGGCCAGGATCGCGAACGTGGCCCCCATGATAGTATAGAGGTGTGGCCATTGGTTAACAAGTCGGCTCAACCGCGGAAGGTGAGGGCCGCTATCTACTCGGGCTCCGTTCGGGTCAGGAACAAGTCCCTGTCTTCCACTCTTTCCAAGGACCTTAAGGAGAAGCACTCTTATGATCACGTCACCCTGCGAAAGGGGGATACGGTCAAGATAATGAGGGGTGACTTCAAGGGCATCGAAGGCAAGGTGTCCAAGACCTTCTCGAAATCTGGACGAATCACTGTTGAAGGTGTGACCCGCGAGAAGCTCAAGGGAGGAACGGTCCCGGTGAAGGTCAATGCCTCCAAGGTTATGGTAACTTCTCTCAACCTGGACGACAAGCTCCGTAGGAAGGCTCTAGAGGATTAGGGTGTAATACTATGGCACGCAAAGGCGGTTCTACGATGGTCAAGAGGCAGGCGGCGCCGGCGTTCTACGCTGTCCCTAGGAAGAAGCTCGCCTTCGTGACGACCACGAAGGCAGGCCCTCACAGCAAGGCCATGAGCTATGACCCGATAACGCTCTGCAGGGACATACTGAAAGTGGTGCGCTCCAAGAAGGAGGCCGAGTACGCCGTCAAGCTGGGCAAGGTGCTCATCGACGGGGTGCCACGCCTCAGCATCCACTTCCCCATCGGGCTGATGGACGTGGTGGAGCTGAGCGAGGGAGGCAGCGTGTATCGCATGCTCCCGCAGAAGGGACGTCTTGTGGCGCCGGTTACAATATCCGCCGACGAAAAGGAGAGGAAGCTCTGTCAGATTCGCTCCAAGATGACCGTCAAGAAGGGGAAGGTGCAGCTGGGAACTCACGACGGAAGGACCTTCTTGGTGGACGACGGCTCGAAGTACGCCCTGGGGGACGCCCTACTCGTGGAGCTCCCTTCGGGCAAGATACTTGACGTCGTATCAATGAAGAAGGGTGCCCTCGGCCTGGTGGTGAGGGGGACCAAGCTCGGCTACGTAGGCGAAATCAAAGAGGTTTCCAAGGGCAATTTCTCGGTCGAGCCCAACGTCACCATCATGATCGGCGACGCAGAGGTAGTCCTGCCGAAGAACTTCGTGATCCCGGTGGGGATCAAGGCTCCTCTGGTGTCCATACCCAGGAGGATCGAGCGATAGATGTCGGCTGACGCGTCGGCCCAGGAAATCAAACCTGCCGCCACGGTCTCTCTCGGCAAGATTGTGCTAAACATCGCCCCTGGCAAGTCAGGCGAGATGGTGGAGAGAGCATCCAAGGTCCTTGAGACGCTGACCGAGCAGAAGCCCAGCCAGCGGAAAGCCAAGAAGACGGTGAGGGACTTCGGCATCCACCTTGGTGAGCCCATTGCGGTGGTCGTGACGGTGAGGAAGGACAAGGCCACCGACGTACTGCGGAACCTGCTGCAGGCTAAATCCAATGTAGTCAACGAGTCATCCTTCGACGACTTGGGGAACATGGCCTTCGGGATCAAGGAGCATATCGACATCCCGGGCGTCCGATACGACCCAACCGTCGGGATTTTCGGGATGGACGTCTGCGTCTCCCTTGAGAAGCAAGGCCTCCGAGTAGGGAGGAGGAGACGCGCCCAAGCTCGCCCCGGGAGGCGGCAGAGGGTGACGAAGAAGGAGGCAATCTCCTTTTTCAAGACGACGTTCGGCGTGGAGATTAGGTGATATTCTGGCATGCCAAAGGAACGACACGGGAAACCGAGGAAGTTCGGCAAGGGCTCCCGTCCGTGCCGCAGATGCGGCCAGTACGGCCCCGTGATTCAGAAGTACGGACTGATGCTGTGCAGGCAGTGCTTCCGAGAAGTGGCCCCCAAGATGGGCTTCAAGAAATACGAGTGATAGAGATTGCCAGCGATTAATGTCCTCGCCAACCTTTTCACCACGATGTACAACAACGAGCTCAGGAACAAGAAGGAGTGCCTGGTAGTTCCCGCCTCCAAGCTCGCTCAGGAAGTGCTGAGGGTGATGCAGATGGCGAAATACATCGGCGAATTCGAATTCATCGACGACGGGATCACCGGGAAGCTGAGGGTTCAGCTCCTGGGAAGGATCAACAAGTGCGGCGTCATCACCCCACGCTACCCGGTAAGGTCGGATGCCTACTATGAATGGGAAAGGCGCTTCCTGCCGGCCGTCGGCGTGGGGATATTGGTGGTCTCCACCAGCGAGGGCGTGATGAGCCATAATGACGCCGTCCAGAAGGGCTTGGGAGGGCGCCTCCTGGGGTACGTCTACTAGGAAGCGGGGAATAATATGGCCAACAAGGAGAAGGAGACGCTCAAGATAGCCCTTCCCGAGAAGGTTTCAGCCAAGCTAGCGAACAACGTGCTGAACGTCAAGGGTCCCTTTGGCGAAGTTTCCAGGGACTTCTCCAAGGTGCCCGTGGAGGTCAAGGCGTCGGGCAGGGAGATCCATTTCATCGCATTCGGCTCCAGGCGCAGCGACCATGCCGTCCTCAACACCTGCGAGAGCCACCTGAACAACATGATAAAGGGTGTGACGCAGGGCTTCAAATACAAGCTGAAGGTGGCCTATGCCCACTTCCCCATCACCATCAAGGTCAAGGGTCCCGAGGTCCACATCGAGAACTTCTACGGCGAGAGGTTCCCGCGCGTCGCGAAGGTCGTCGGTTCGCAGACCAAGGTGACCCCCGAGGGAGATGACGTCATAGTGACAGGCCCAAGCATCGAGGAGGTAAGCCAGACGGCGGCCAACATCGAGTCGGCCACTAGGGTGAAGGACAAGGACGTTAGGATATTCCTTGACGGGGTGTATATCTATGAGAGGAAACAGCCAGCGTAAAGACGCTAAAGATCTATTAGAGATGAGGGCCAAGGTAGCCGAGCACAGGCCCAAGTTCGTACGGCAAGAGAGCTGGAGGTACGACAAGCTGAAGCCCTCATGGCGGAAGCCCAAGGGCATCGACAACAAGATGCGCCTCCAAGTGGCGGGCTTCCCACCTCTCGTCAAGGTGGGCTACAGGACGCCCAAGGCGGCCAGAGGCCTCCACCCGTCGGGCATGATGGAGAAACTCGTGCACAACGTCGCGGAGCTGGACGGAATAGACTCCAGGGTCTTCGCGGTCCGAATCGCGCGCACCGTCGGAGCTCGGAAGAGACAGGCCATACATGACAAGTCCGTCAAGCTGGGACTGAAGATACTCAACCCGAGGAGGATTGGTAGAGCTGAATCAAAGTAAGCGAAGGATGTCCGCCGACCTGCTCAAGGTCGGCATCAACAGGGTCCGCTTCGACCCCGAGCAGCTGGATAGAGTGGACGAGGCCGTTACTCGCGCTGACGTCCGCCGCCTGATCCACAGCGGCGTGATATGGGCGGAGCAGCGCAAGGGCATCTCAACGGGCAGGAAGAATCTACTCAGGGAGAAGAAACGCCTCAGAGGCAGGGGTGCGGGGTCCAAGAAGGGCCCCAAACGGGCACGCATGCCCCGCAAGGACCGTTGGGTCGCACAGGTTCGAGTTCTCAGGGGGTACCTTAAACTCCTCAAGCAGCGCGGAGAGTTGCCTCCGGACCAGCTCAAGCTGCTATACAAGAAGGTTAAGGGCGGCGAAATCAGGTCGATGAGAAGGATGAGGGAGCTCATCGCCGAGTCGAGGTCTAGGTGATAGAGGTTGGTCAAGCAGGCGAAGTACATCGCGCTGTTCAGACGCCGGAGAGAAGGCAAGACGAACTACCGAAGGAGGAAGAAGGCCGTCGTGTCAAGGAGGCCTCTGCTCTACGTCTTCGTTTCGGGGAAGAACACGTCGATTCAGATAATTAGCCCGCGCACCGGAGGTGACAAGGTCCTGGCTTCCGCAAGTTCGAGGGAGCTCCTCGGATTTGGCTGGAAGTCGTCCCGACGCAGCATCCCCGGCGCGTACCTTACGGGTCTGCTCCTCGGAGCTAGGGCCACTTCGGCCGGCATCAAGGACGCCATACTCTACACCAACGTAAGGGCCTATCACTCGGGCGGCAGGATGGCTGCCGCTGTCAAGGGCATAGTGGACGCGGGCTTCAAGCTCCCCGTCGGCGAGGAATCGCTGCCCAAGGAGGACAGGGTCTCGGGCAAACACGTAGCCGAGTTCGCTGCGAAGCTCAAGGAGACGGACGCCGACAGGTACAAGAGCCGCTTCTCTAGCCTCTTGAAGGCAGGAGTCAAGCCGGAGGAGCTGCCTCTGCACTTTGAGGCGGCCAAGGCTAAGATATTGAAGGTGAAAGCAGAGAAATGAGTTACAACCGAGGCAGGGGCCAGAGGCGGCCCAGGGACGAGAGGGAGGAGGCTCCCTGGACGCCCAAGACCAAGCTGGGCGCAGAAGTAGCCGAAGGGAAGGTCACTACGCTCATGGAGATATTCGAAAATGGTTGGAGGATCAAAGAGGCGGAGATAGTCCGCGCCCTCCTCCCTAACCTCAAGACCTACGTGGTCGGCGTGGGCATCGTGCAGAAGCAGACCGACGCCGGAGAGCTGACTCGGTTCAGGGCCGTCGTGGCGGTCGGAGACGATTCCGGCTGGTTCGGCGTCGGCCATGCCAAGGCCATGCAGATGCGCCTTGCCATCGACAAGGCCACTGACGTCGCCCTGCTCAATATCGTGCCCGTCGTCCAAGGCTGCGGCAGCTGGGAATGCCGTTGCGGAACGCCTCACTCCGTCCCGTTCCGGCTCGAAGGCAAGAGCGGGAGCGTCTCGGTGGTCATTATACCGGGCCCCAGGGGCCTGGGCTTGGTGGCTGGCGAGAAGCTGAAGAACCTCTTGGGCTTGGCCGGGATAAAGGACGCCTGGACCCAGACCTTCGGCAACACGAGCACCGTGAGCTCCATAAGCAGCGCCCTCTACGACGCCTTCCTGGGGATGTACAAACTACTCAACGTGTAGGTGTATGGTAATTGGCACAAATCTTGGTTATCAGGGTGCGCGGCACGGTGAACATGTATCATGACGTGGCGGCTTCGCTCGAAAGGCTGGGCCTCCTGCAGCGCTATGCGGCCACTATCGTCCCTTCCACCAGAGACTACATCGGTTTGCTTAGGAAGGCCGCCGCCTTCGTGGCCTGGTGCGAGGTTGACGCGAACGTCATCGCATCCGTCCTGAAAGCGCGTGGCGAGCTCGTGGGGGCTAAGCGCATCGACGCCGAGTGGCTCAAGGCCAGAGGGTTCAAGGACGTCGACGAGCTGGCCGCCAAGATAGCCGACGGCTCGGTCGACCTGAGGAAGCTGGAGGGACTGAAACCCTTCTTCAGGCTCCATCCTCCGCTCAAGGGCTTCAAGCGGAGCACCATCAAGCACTACGGAGCCGGCGGGATGCTCGCGGAGAACCCAGAGCTTCCGGGGCTCCTGGAGCGAATGATTTAAGAGTATGGCGATAAGGTGTTTGTTGAATGCCCACCAGGCTGCGAAAACATAGAAGGATGAGAGGCACCCGGACGGTTGGCTACGGCCAGATAAGCCAGCACCGGAAGCATCCAGGCGGCAGAGGGCATGCCGGGTTGCACAAGTTCAAGTGGAGCTGGGTCACGACCTACGACCCTGACTACTTCGGGGTCCACGGCTTCGTGAACCCGACGGCAGTGCACACCTACACTTGGATAAACGTCGGCGACCTTGACGCTCTCTATCAGAAGCTTTCCGAGAAGAGCAAGGTGGAAGAGAGTGAAGGACTTTGGCACTTGGACCTGACGAAGCTGGGCATCGACAAGTTGCTGGGCGGCGGCGATCTGGGCTCCGGATATCTGGTCACCGTTCCCAAGTTCACCGAGCGAGCCAAGGCCAAATTGGAAGGCGCCGGCGGGAAGATACGGGAGGCATAGCTGAAGCTTGGCCGTGGGGGACGTCATAAGGGGCGCGGCTTCGGTACTCCCGGAAGTCCCCAAGCCTACTCGTCAGCCGTCGCTAAACGAGAAGTTCCTATGGACTGCTATCGCGCTCGTTATGTTCCTGGTCATGTCCGAGATCCCCCTCTACGGAATCTCCACCGTCGGCCAGAGCACGTCTCCTGCGGCGCTCCGCGTCATCTTCGCCTCCACCCAGGGCTCCCTGATGGAGCTAGGCATCGGCCCCATAGTCACCGCAGGCTTGATTTCGCAGCTGCTCGTGGGCTCGGAGCTAATCCACCTCGACTTTTCAAAGCCTGAGGATAGGTCCATCTTTTCGGCCTTCAACAAGGTATTCACTTTCCTGTTCATCATCGGCGAGGCGACCCTCTACGTCTTCAGCGGCTACCTGGGCACGGGCCTCTCCCTGACGACAACCGTCATTGTGGTAATTCAACTCATAGGCGCCTCCATCATGGTTTTCCTCCTGGACCAAATGGTGCAGAAGGGCTGGGGGATAGGCAGCGGCATCTCGCTTTTCATCTGTGCGGGGGTGGCGCTGCAGTTCATGTTGGACCTCTTCAGCCCCATCGCCAGCCCTGTCTACTACGGCTTCTTCCCGTACCTGATCAACGCGACCATTCGCGGAGACTTCTCCTCCCTCCTTTACAGGGGGAGCTACCCCGGCCTCATCGCCCTCGTTGCCACCCTCGGGGTCCTCCTGGTGATAGTCTACATTGAGGGTGTCAGGATAGAGGTGCCCGTGACCTCCACGAAGTATAAGGGCTTCACCGGAGTCTACCCGATCAAGCTGCTCTACGTTTCGAACATTCCCGTCATCCTGGTGGGGGCCCTGATAGCCAACTTCCAGTTCTTCACTCTCCTCCTTTATTCGCGCTTCAATTCTTTGGGCACGAACACCCTCCTGAACGGCATTTCCTATTACGTCCCCGCCAACTCGACTTTGGGCCAGACCGGACCCCAGCTCCGGGGCGGCCTACTCTACTATATGTCGGCACCGGGGTCCCTGTCGGCCGCCGCGGCCGATCCGCTCCGATGCCTTACATACATCCTGTTCTGGGTGCTGATGAGCGTCCTGTTCGCCAAGCTTTGGGTGGAGCTGGGTGGGATGTCCGCCGAGAAGGCCGCCAAGAGCCTCCTCGACGCTCAGGTGCAGGTCCCCGGGTTCAGGAGCACGACATCTACAGTGAAGGTCGTGCTGCAGAAGTACATACCCGCCGTGACGGTTCTCGGAGGCATCATAGTGGGTCTCCTAGCCGGAGTGTCAGATGTGCTAGGCGTGTTCGGCTCAGGCATAGGCCTGCTGTTGATGATAGATATCATATTGCAGTATTACCAGATGCTGGTCAAGGAGCAGGTCGAGAGCCTGATGCCTCGGCTGAGTGGCCTCATTGGCCAGCGGTAGGCGCATCGTGGCCGGAGGCCTTCCCGGAGTAGGGAAGACCACCGTCATAACGATGGCTGCGGAGAGGCTGAGGAAGGAAGGTCATGACGCCGTAGTGGTCACGCTCGGCTCTTTCATGTTCGACGAAGCCCATAAGATGGGCTTGACGGACAGGGACCAGATGAGGAGGCTCCCCGTCTTCCAGCAGAAGCAGCTTCAGCTGGAGGCGGCCAGGAAGATCTCCGAGCTACAGAACGAGTTGGTCTTCGTCGACACTCACTTCTTCATCAGGACCTCTGAAGGATACTTTCCCGGCCTTCCGTTGGACGTGCTGCAGCTCCTCAAGCCGTCGCAGGTGGTCTTGGTCCAGGCCCCCGTCAAGGAGATAATGGGTCGGCGGATGAAGGATGCTTCGCGTCACAGGGATTCAGAGGTCAGGGCTGAGGTCGAAGAGGAGCTTTCTCTCTCGAGGGAGTTCCTGGTGGTGGCCGCGGCCACGACGGGGGCTACGATGACAATAGTTAATAACAGGGAAAACCGCTCGGACGAAGCAGTCGAGGATCTCCTTGGTTCCCTCAACCTGCGTCCCTAAGAAGAGGTGAAATTGAGATTGACTCTTTGGTACCAGAGTATCCCCAACGTCACACTACTGATTCTGGGCATCTCGATCACTCTCAGCCTGATCACTAATTTCATAACCAAGATGAAGGTGGACGTCAAGGCTGAGAGGCTCGTCAGGATCGAATCTAACGAAGCCATGAAGGAGTACAGGGAAGCTCTGAAGTCGGGCGACCAGGGTAGGATTGATAAGGCAAAGAAAAAACAGAAGGTGGCTCAAGACAAGATGCTCAAGACTTCGTCCGTGCGTCTGAAGGTGAGCCTATATTTCACCATCCCGCTCCTGGCAGTCCTTACGCTCCTCGGGACCGTGGTAGGCTACAACACCCACGTGGCCGTCTCACCTTACGCTTTCAACTTCTTGAACTACATCAAGGCCGGTATGGTTGCCAACATCAATCTCCCTCTCATGAACTTCATCACGTGGTACTTCGTAGTGTCGTTCGTCTCGAACCTTGTCATCGCCCGCGCGATGGGCACCAATCCGTAGGTCTTGTTCTATGGATACCGTTGTTATCTCTGGCCCTCCCGCCGTCGGCAAGACGACGGTGGCCAAGATTCTGGCATCTCAGCTTCCTCTCAAGTATGTCTCCGGGGGGGACCTCCTGAAGGAACTGGCGGCTGAGGAGGGCTACGAAGTCAGCGGCGAGGACTGGTGGGACACTCCTTCTGGAAGGAGGTTCCTTCTGGAGAGGAGCGAGGACTCGAAGTACGACCTGGAGGTCGACAAGCGCCTGGAGAAGCTGGCGCAGAAGGGAGGCTACGTTATTACCAGCTACGCCCTCCCCTGGATCTGCAAGGAAGGGATAAAGGTCTGGCTCAAGGGGTCGAAGAAGATTCGCGCCGGAAGGATGGCTGGGAGGGACAACCTGACCTTCGAACAGGCCATCAAGGTTGTGAACGTCCGCGACTCGCAGAACGCGGAGCTCTACCGGAAGCTCTATGGATACGAGTTCGACAAGGACCTATCAGTCTTCCACTTGGTCCTCGACACTGAGCTCATAGAAGCAGAGAAGGTGAGCGACGTGGTCAAACTTTACGCGGAGCTCCTTCCGTGATAGGAGGGCAGCTTTGAGCGCCCTCAGGGAGTCCATTTTCAGGGACCTAGAGCTGGTCGCCGAGGATTCGGAAGGCGCCTACGGTCACTTCCCAGACCGGAGACCCGTCGCCGATCTGCTGAATTTCTCCATCATTCCACTGGACAAGCCCGCTGGGCAGACGAGCAGCCAAGTGGTGGCTTGGGTGAGGCAGCTTCTTGGGGCTAAGCGGGCTGGCCACAGTGGCACGCTCGACCCGCCCGCCACCGGCCTCCTGCCCATCGCCCTCGGCGATGGCACCAAAGCCCTCTCCACCCTTCTCATAGGCCCCAAGCAGTACTACGCCGTGATGAGGCTCCACAGTCCGGTGGGAGAATTCGAGCTCAACTCGATCCTGAGCGAGTTCGTCGGCGACATCTTCCAGAAACCCCCCGAACGCTCGAGCGTCAAGAGGGTCAGAAGGGTTAGGACGATTTACGAGCTCGAAGCCATCGAACGAGACGGCAACATAGTGCTTCTCAGGGTCCTCTGCCAGGCTGGCACCTACGTCAGGAAGCTCATCTACGACATGGGTGAGATCCTGGGCGTAGGGGCCTCCCTCATTGAGCTGAGGAGGACCAGGGTCAGCGACCTCACAGAAGCGGGAGGGCTCGTCAGGCTCCATGAGCTGGCGCTGGCGGTTTCCCTCTACAAGGAGAATGGCGACGACGAGCTCCTTCGCGAATGCGTGTGGCCCATCGAAAGGGCCCTAACTCATGTCAAGTACGTCGTGGTGAAGGACTCCGCAGTCGACGCTCTCTGCCACGGGGCCACCCTCACGGTCCCGGGGATTGCCAGGGCTTCGGGCAGCCTGGCCAGGGATGAGGCCGTCGCCGTGTACTCGCAGAAGGGAGAGATAGTCGCACTGGCCACAACAAAGATGTCGTTCGACGAGATCTACGAGGCCGAAAAGGGGGTGGCCTGCGTCCTTGACAGGGTCGTCATGCCCGCAGGAACCTATCCGAAGGCCTGGAAGACTTCGCCCCCAGCCGTGACCGAAGGGTCGCCTTAGTACGTCACCGCAGAAGCACGTTTTTTAACTCCCGGATTTTCACTAGGAAGCTGGGCCGGGGTACCCTAGCCTGGTAGGGGGCAGTTCCGTGAGGAAGCCCACGCCTGGAGCCCTCAGGTCAGGAAGCCTGTGGCCAGCAATGGCCTCGAGGGTTCAAATCCCTCTCCCGGCGCCACTTTCTCGACGACCACCTGCAGGTCTCGTTCCGCGTCCTCCTGCCTGCTCTGGCGACTGTTCATGTGAAGCTATCCCTCGGCAGGCCCTTCGGCGGCTTTTTTCCTGATAAACGATGCGATGCATATACACCCGTCGTTGAGCGAAGCGGTGAAGTGGACCTTCGGTTCGCTGATGCCTGCAGAGCACTATCAGGAACATTTAGCAGAGTAGGGAGCTCCCTCACTCCGGCCGTTGTATGCCCAAGCTAGAGGCTTCAAGCATCCGCCTGTCCTTACGCAGCCTCTCGCCTATGGCCTCCCGGACGAGCGCGCAGGCCTCGACGATCCTTTTGTCGGCAATGCTGTAGTAGATATTCACCCCGTTCCTACGCGTCTCCAGCAGGCCCAGCTGTCGGAGGAGACTCAAGTGCTGTGACAGATTAGCCTGAGGGATACCCGTCATCTCGGCCAGCTCGTTCACGGTCTTCTCACCCTCTTTCAGTGTGTTGAGGATCAGTATCCTTTTCGGGTGTGCCATCCCCTTGCAGAACTCAGCCTGAAGCCTGTAGAGCTCCTCCTCCGCGTTCTTCATACTATCCTTCACCATCGTTCCCACCCTTCTCACGACGCCTTCTCCAAGGCCATTGCCACATTTGGCTGTTTCCTTGGTTCGATGGGGAACCTGGTCTGGCCAAAGAAGATGTCGAATAGAGGCTCAAGGCTGCCGTTGAGCGCGCGCCAGTACAGCTTCCCAAAGGACTTCTTCATGACATATTTGATCATCGAAGGTGACTGGTCCTCGGGAGGCGACGTGTAGGTCGCGGAGACGAAGATGGCCCGACGGTGGCCCACCTCCATCGGGCAGTTAATCCTCCCGTTGTACCCGATCAGGTCCGACGATCCGTTCACTGCATAGATTATGTTCTTGGCAACCACGATGGACTGCAGGTGCGCCACCACGCCTGACTTGGACACCGGTATGTCGGTGGCGTCCCCTATGGCGTAGGCGTAGGCGCCGGCATGCCCCTTGACCGTCATCGTGTCCCTTTCGGTAGGTATCCAGCCGTCGCCGTCACCTATGCCGCTGTCGACGATGACGTCCGCCCCCCTATGGGGCGGCACGGCGATGAGTAAGTCGTAGTCGAAGGACTCGCCTTCTAGGGAGTAGATCTTGCGTTGAGAGGGGTCCAGTGAGTCTACGTTGAAGAACGGTATCACCTCGATACCCTTCTTCTCGAACAAAGGGGCCACCACTTTGGAGAGCTTCTCGGCCGGGTAGGCCCTCGGATACGGCGTGAGGAACTTGATCTCCGTCCTGTCGCGAATCCCCTTCTTTCGGAAGAACTCGTCCAGCATGAACGCCGCTTCGTTGGGCGACGGAGGGCACTTGTGCGGAGTCCCTGCTATGGCCACGACCACTTTCCCACCTTTGAAGGCCTGCAGCGTGTCCCATATTCGCCTGGAATCCTCGGGGCCGGTGTGGAAGTTCAGAGAACCGTCCTTCAATCCTGGCAGCATGTCAGGGTCGGCGACGGCCCCCGTCGCCATTACGATATAGTCATAGCCGAGCTTCCTGCCTCCCTTGGTCGTCACGCTCTTCTTCTCCAAGTTAATCCTCGATGCCGGGTCGTGAATGAACGTCACACCATTGACGAGGAGGTCTTCCTCCGGCCTGTCGAAGCCTTCCGGAGAGGCCCCTTTGAAGGCTATGTCTAGGTTGGCAGGCTGGAACGGATGCCGAAGGCCAGCGCCCATTAGCTCCACAGACGCGCTTCCGTCGCGAATCCTACCCCTGAGAGCCGAGGCCAGGAGGTTGGCCGTCAGGGTCCCGCTGGTCCCGGAGCCGACGATGACTACTCGCTGCATGAGTGAGCCTTACTTTCCTTTCTTTGTGATCTTCACGACCAGGCGGATGTAGTCCTTCTCGTCCACGATCTCCACGACTTCGTTCCCGCTCTTCCTCGCCCAAGCCGAGACGTCACTCTTAGCTGCCGGGTCAGTGGCTAGGAGCTCTATGACGTCCCCCAGCTGCGAGTTCCTATAGGCCTTGAATAGGTCAGTTATCGGTCCTGGGCAGAAGCTGCCTCGTGAATCGAGGACCTTCCTTTGCCCTGTGCTCGACATCCTAATCGCCTAGATGAAGATTATCTGTCCGCCTTCGCCCAGCTCCAGCATCGTCGCGGCCCCGACGATGTCGTCGACTTCAGGGATGAGCATGTCCTTGCTGATGCTCATCACTCCAAGCGTGGTTGAGCAGGCGTGCAGCTTGATGCCCAGGTCCTTGGCCATCTTGATCATTTCAGGGATTGGGGGCATCTTTGCTTTCTCAATCTTTCCTTTCATCATGCCCGTCGCCATGGCTGTCATCCCCGGAATCATCCCCAGGATGTTGGGCATCGGCAAGCCCGGGTTGCCCACGGATGCCACCTTCAGCGAGCCGACCGTCTTCTTGTTGATCGCGTTCATCCCCCAGAAAGTGAAGAACATGTGGACCTCCTTGCCCATGGTCGCGCCCGTCGTGGCAATCATGAAGGCCGGATACACCATATCTAGCGTACCTTTCGACAAGATGATGAGCAGCCTCGACTCCTGCTGTGTCTTGTCTTCCGTCTTGTCGGCTGAGATTTGAGTCATTTCTCTTCTCGTACATATTAGCATCTTCTAATATGATAATAAGGCTTACTTACTTACACCTATTACCATGGCCATTCTTCATAGACCAGACGCGTCGGTGGAAGCTCGTCTTCTTCGAGATGTGGCTGGCGCAGCCAGCTACGCAGAAATGGGTCACAAATAAACGTCCGGAGCGAATGACTCGCCTAGGTGAAGATGAAGCCCAACAGGAACCCAATGACGAGGCCTATGCTCAGCGGGATGATGCCGAAGAACAGCGAAGCATAAGACTGCGCCACCGGTCCATACTTCGTCACGAGCGTCTGGACTTGGCTCGTCATACTGCTCAGGCTGATGAAACCGAAGTAGGATGCGACGAGGGCCACCGCCACGAGTATCAATCCAATCTTTAGCATCCTCTTGACTATGTAGCCCAACACGAGTCCGATTATCAGCGGGATGGCCATCACCAGGAGAGAAGGCAGGCTTCCTATGTTTCCGGACATCAAGTGGGTCAGGTCGTCCAAGATCGAGAGTGGAACCGGAACTACCATGTCGCTTGATCAGGAATCCCTCCGTCCGATATTAAAGACTATTGTGTCAATCGTAGAACTAGAGAAGCTTTTAAGTTTGACACGAAGCCCTCTCTCAAGGGTATCTCGCCATTGCCTAAGACGGTTCCGGCAGACAGGCTTGAAGATTCTGGCGGAATCCAGTATCACATCCAGTGCAAGCCGGGCGACGTGGCCCGCTACGTCCTACTCCCGGGGGACCCCCAACGAGTCCCCCTCATCTCCGCTCGCTGGAGCAGGTTCCGAGAGGTCGCTCGCCACAGGGAGTACGTGACCTATACGGGTGACATCAAAGGGGTCTCCGTCTCATGCACTTCCACAGGCATCGGAGGGCCTTCCGCCGCCATAGCGGTCGAGGAGCTGTTGAGGGTGGGGGCCGACACCCTCATACGTGTAGGTTCCACGGGGGCCTTGCGCAGCGATGTAAGGGTCGGCGACGTCGTCATCAGCTCAGGCTCCGTGAGGCTGGACGGAACCAGCGGGCAGTACGTTTGGCCTGGCTACCCTGCCATAGCCAACTACGAAGTCATGCAGGCGCTGATAGAATCGGCCGAGGCCCTCGGCAAGAGGTATCATGTGGGGATCACGGCCAGCACGGACTCCTTCTACCTTGGCCAAGGGCGACCGGGCTTCAACGGCTACACTACGCATGCTTCCTCACATATCGTTGAAGATGTGAAGGCAGCCGGAATCGTGAACTTTGAAATGGAATCCTCCACCATCTTCACGTTGGCCAGCCTCTATGGGGTTCGTGCCGGTGCCGTCTGCGCGGTCCTCGCCAACAGGGAGCTGAACGAATTCGTCCCGGGGGCAGGCATTGCCGATGCCATCGAAGTCGCCAACGGTGCCGTGCCCATCCTATCTTCGTGGGACGCAGCCAAGGCAAGTAGGAAGAAGAAGTACTTCTACCCGTCGCTCGTCAAGGGGTAGTCTTCTGGTCGGGATGACGATCGCCACTTCCGACCTTGCAATGGAGGTCAGCATATAAGGAAAGCTGCTCGCCTTACTCTTCTTCCATTTATTCTTCCATCTTCCGGACGATGAGCTCCAAGAAGCCATCGTGGGGGATCTTGGCCGCCAATCGATGGCCCTGTTTCGCCACCCAGTTGGAGATGTCCCTGTCGCTGTTTGGGTCCGACGACAGAATCGCCTCTTCACCTCCCATCTCTTGCTGACTGACGGCTTTGGTGAGCTCCATGGGAGAGAGAGGGCAGCATGCCCCTCTCGCATCGACGGTCCTCCGTGGCTTTGTCGAACCCTCGTCCTTCGAACTTGCCCTCATGACGTGTCAGGGCCGTCCTTACGGTAGAAGAAGATGCGCCTGCCTCTTACTTCACTGTGACCGACTTCGCGAGGTTCCTGGGCATATCGACGTTGACGTTCCGGAGTCGGGCGGTATGATACGCGAGCAACTGCAAGGGGACCATCTCCACTATCGGAAGAAGCTGGCGCGACACCTCCGGCACCTTGATGAACCAGTCGTAGAGCCTGTGGCTCTCCGTCGAGACGCCCACTATGGTCCCTCCCCTCGCCTTGACTTCGGCCCCGTTTGAGAGAGTCTCGTCGTGCGTTTCATCCTTCGGGTTCACGAGCACGAGTGGCGTTCCCTTCTCTACCAGGGCAAGAGGTCCGTGCTTCAGCTCTCCCGCCGCCAGCCCTTCAGCATGGATGTAGGCCAGCTCCTTCAGCTTCAACGCCCCCTCCAGGGCGACGGGGTAGCCCAGCCCCCTGCCAAGGAAATAGACGTCGCGGCTGTCCTTGATGGCTTCGGCCACCTTCACCACCAAGGGCTCCGTCTTCAGGGCCGTTTTCATCGCACTGCAAAGCTCCGCGACGTCCTTTTCTTCGGCCTCCCTCCTGCTAACCATATAGAGCAATGCCACCTGCGCCGTCAGGCTCTTGGTGGCCGCCACCCCCACCTCCGTCCCCGCGTTGAGCTTCAACGTCACGTCGCTATAACGCTCGAGGGTGGAGGGAGAGCGGTTCACCAACGAGATGACCGTGGCCCCTCGCGCCCTTGCGGATCCGGCCGCGGTGAGGACGTCGGCCGTTTCGCCGCTCTGGGAGATGGCTATGACCACGGTTCCTTCCCGGAACCATCCCTCGACTGACTTGTACTCGCTGGCGACGACGACGTCGCTGTAGACCCCCATGTTCTCCGCGAGGAAGAGCCTCCCCAGCATCCCCGCGTGGAAGCTGCTCCCCGAGGCGATCAAAAAGACCCTCTTAGCGTTCTGCAGCTCCCTGCGGAAGAAGGTCAGCGTTCCTGCGTCTTGGTCGAGGACACGCATAACGGTCTCCGGCTGCTCATGAATCTCCTTTATCGTGAAGTGCTCGTAGTTCTCCTTGTTGGGCATCGAAAGTTCCTGGGCGACTTCGACCACCATCGGCTTGATGGGCTGCCCTACGGCGCTGAACAGCTTGATTTCGGGGCCATTACCCACGACGGCGATGGTGTCGTCGTCCATGAAGATTGCCCTATTCGTCCTGTCGATGAAGGCCAAGGCGTCACTGGCCACGATGTTCTCCCCCCTACCGATCCCTATCATTAGCGGGGCCTTCCTCCTTATGGCAAGAAGCGAGTATGGAAACTTCGTGGAAACAGCCACGATGGCGAACTGTCCCTTGAGCGCGGCGGACAGTTCCACTCCGGCAGTGGATAGGTCCATCTCGTCCTTGAGGTATTCTTCAAGGAGGTGCGCTGCGACCTCCGTGTCCGTTTGACTCTTGAATACGTGTCCCCTACCCTCTAGCTCAGCCTTCAGCTCGGCAAAGTTTTCGATGATGCCGTTGTGGATGACCGCCACGCTGCCGTCGCAGCTGAGATGCGGGTGAGCGTTCGCTTGGGTCACGCCGCCATGCGTCGCCCACCTGGTGTGGGCCAGTCCTACGAAGCCGCCCAGCCTTACGTCGACCATGGCCGCGGCCAGCTTGTCCACGGCCCCCACGGCCTTCACGACCCTCAGAGAGCCACCGTCGACCGTTGCGATCCCAGCCGAATCGTAACCCCTGTATTCAAGCCTCTTCAACCCTTCAAGCAGTATTGGTGAGGCTTCCTCGCATCCGACGAAGCCTATGATTCCGCACATTGTCTAATCTGCAACATCCGCCTTAAGCCGATTATAAAAACACCATATATGTACGTTAAAACAATAGTATTGACTCAGTCATAGAATTCTGTGGTCGGCAAGCCTGCGTAATCCAGAAACGATTATTAGCTGCCTCATAATATTATTGATTCTAGTGATGCTATTTTGGACGGCGAGCTGATTTACGAGAAGGACGGGCAGACATACTCATCAAAGGTGAAGCTGTTCAACGATGCGCGGGCGATCTCCTCACTTTCCTCCCCCATCTCCATGAAGATTATCAAGCTCAGCACCGAGAGACAGCTCTACGCCAGAGAGATGGCCAGGGCGCTTGGCCTGAGCGAGCAGACGGTATACTACCATGTGCGCCGCCTGATAAGCGCCGGGTTACTTCAAGTCGTCAAGAGCAGCCCTGTTCGGGGCGCTGTCGCAAAGAAGCTATCGGTGTCCTCCGACGGATTGGCCATACTCTATCGCAGCTCCAGCACTTGGGCCAGGAGCAGCACTAGGCCCTCCTCACTGGCTTCTTTTTTCCGCGAGTTCCTCGCCGACCACATTTTCAACGGCTTCTTGGTCGTAGGCTCGCCCGAGCCACACGGCCCCTTTAGAGCCGCGGCCAAGGATGGCCACTACTCGGCCGAGCTTGGCTTCGCTCTCGGAGGGATATCCTCCATCTCAGGTGACTTCTTGGTGAGGCTCGACACAGATGTGAAGGTCGAGAAGGCGTATGACGCCAACTTGGTCCTGTTCGGGGGACCGGCGACGAATGTCCTTACCGCTGAGCTCAACAGGCTCCTGCCGGTACGTTTCGACGAATCCAACTACTGGGCCGGCCTGATTGACGACGCAGGCAGGCGGTTCAACGGCGAGACGGATGCCGTCGTGGCCAAGCTCCCTTCCCCCTTCCATAGCGGCCGCGGCGTAGTAGTCCTGGCCGGCATAAGGCACGAAGGCACGAAATCCGCAGTCATCGCCCTCACGCGCCAGTCGGCGGAGGTCCTAGGCGGCTACTCCCAGCAGGAGGACTACGCCTGCGTCGTGAAGGGATACGACCAGGACGGCGACGGAAAGATAGACAGAGTGGAAGTCCTGGCACGATACGATTGAATCGTCGACGTCACAGGATTTCATGAATCTGCGCGTCGCAGGAGGAAATGACCGTCGGCGGGGCATCCGGCTGCTTCATCCCATGGGTCGTCCGAATGATGGCTCCGACGCCAGCCTGTTATTGACTACCGACGCTTCGCCCGGGGCTTTGGCCAGCCAACCAGGAAAAAGCTATATAAGGTATCAATTTGAGTGGCTTAACGCAATACCGGAGTTAGAGCAATTTGCCAGGAGAGTTCCGGCCCATCGTTCGTTTGGCCGGCAGGGACCTTAACGGTTACAAGAGAGTTGCCGTGGCCCTGAAGGAGATCAAAGGGGTCAACTTCGACCTCGCCAACGCCATCGCCAACCAGCTGAAGATCGAGTCCAAGGCTCGTCTCGGCCAGCTGTCGGACACGCAGATCGCCGAACTTGAGAAGGCCGTCCGCGACCCGCGCACGGCCGGAGTCCCCGTGTGGATGTTCAACAGGCGCAAGGACGTGGAGACGGGAGAGGACCATCACCTCCTTGAAAGCGACCTGAACTTCTCGGTAAAGGGCGACATCGACCGCGGGAAGGTCGCAGGAAGCTGGAAGGGCGTCCGCCATTCGCTGGGTCTAAAGGTCAGAGGCCAGAGGACGCGGACGACAGGCAGGAAGGGTGCCACCGTAGGAGTGCGCAAGGCAGCCGTCCAGGCGGCCGCGCATGCTGCCGCCCAGGCGCAGAAGAAGGAGTAGAAGTAGATGGGAGATCCAAGGAAGCCGCGCCGGGGCTATACCACCCCACGCAACCCGTGGAGCGCCGACGAGCTTTCGCGTGAGCTCTTCCTCGTGGGCACATATGGCCTGCGAAACAAGAAGGAGCTCTGGAAGATAGAGACGGAGCTTTCTCGCATCAGGAAGCAGGCGAGGGAGCTCCTTGCGGCACCCCCTGAGGTGAGGCAGAAGCAGAGCATCTTTCTGATCGAGCGTCTTGTCCGGCTGGGTCTCGTTAGCCCCAACGCTTCGATCGACGACCTCCTCTCGTTGAAAGTGGAGGATCTCCTTGAAAGGAGGCTCCAGACCCTCGTCTGGCGAAAGGGGATGGCAAAGTCACCCCATCAGGCCAGGCAGCTGGTCTCTCACAGGCACGTCTTGATCAGCGGGAAATTGGTCACCAAGCCCAACTACCTCGTAGGAAGGGCTGAAGAGGACGCCATGCTCATATCTGGTGGGGGCGCAGCCTAGAGTTGACTGCAGAAGAAACGCCGGCACCGGCACCGGCACCGGCTCAAGCACAAAAGGAAGACAGATGGGGTCTCGTTCACATATTCAGCAGCTTCAACAACACCATAGTTCATATGACGGACCTTTCGGGGGCAGAGACTATCGGTTTTAGCAGCGGCGGCCAGCACGTAAAGGCCGACCGTCTTGAGTCCAGTCCATATGCCGCCATGAAATCCGCAAGCGCCGTAGCGACGCTAGCGAAGTCCAAGGGAATCACCGCCGTCCACATCAAAGTCAGGGCGGTCGGAGGCACCGGTCCCCGTACGCCCGGCCCGGGGGCCCAGGCCGCCATCAGGGCCATAGCTCGCGCCGGCTTCAGGATCGGCCGCATCGAAGACGTCACACCTATTCCGCACGACACAACGAGGAAGGCCGGCGGAAGAAGAGGAAGAAGGGCGTAAGGCCGGTGTAGGCGTTTGCCCCAGTCCATCAAACTAATCGAGAAGGATCCGAAGCATGTCCGGCTGTTGTTCGAAGGCTACGACAGATCATTCGTCAACGCCGTCCGCCGCCTGGCCCTGTGCGAGGTCCCCGTCCTCGCCATCGACGACGTAATAATCCTCGACAACACCTCTGCTGTCTACGACGAAGTGGTCTCCCATAGGCTGGGGCTCATACCTCTGATTACCCCTGCCGACAAGTACCCTCTCCCCGAGGACTGCGACTGCGGGAGCCCCTCGGGCTGCACTAAGTGCCGCGTTATGCTGGTCTTGGACGCCGTGGCCGGCGATGAGGCCCGCACCGTCTTCTCGGGCGAGCTCGTCAGCCCCGAAGATCCCGACGTGAAGCCGTCTAGCGCAACGGTACCCATCGTCAAGCTGGCCCCCGGCCAGAAGCTCAAGATTGAGGCCTACGCTCGCTTGGGACGAGGCTGGGAGCACGCCAAGTGGCAGGCGTCAAACATCTCCGTCCTCAAGCCTTATCCCCTGGTGATAGTCAAGAAGGTCCGGGTCGGCCAGGAGGCCGCCGGGATCGAGGCGTTATGTCCTGTATCGATTCTGAAGTTGAAGTCGGGCAACCTCCATGTAACAGACGAGACGAAGTGCATCCTCTGCATGCAATGCGTCAAGGAGTTCCCCGAGCTCATCGACGTCAAGGAGAAGGAGGGTTCGTTTTTCCTCGAAGTCGAGACGGCCGGCGCCATGCCCGCCGCGGTGGTCCTGTACAAGGCCCTGGAGATACTCCAGCGCCAGCTCGGCGAGCTCAGCCGTAAAATCAGTGAGTGATAGAAAATGATGGATACAGAATCCGCCCTCGCAGCCGTCAAATCGGCGGCCAAGGCGTCCGGGAAGCCCGTCTACAAGCGGGCCGCCAAGATGCTTTCGAAGAAGAATAACCAACTTGTCGAGGTCAACGTCGGCAAGTTAGACGCCGTCTCCTCCAAAGGGAACGTCCTCCTGGTCCCCGGCAAGGTCCTGGGCGAAGGCGACGTAAGCAAGAAGCTGTACGTAGGCGCCGTGGCCTTCACGGCCTCGGCCATCCAGAAGATAACCTCCGCCGGTGGCGAGGCCCTTCTTATGAAAGACTTCGTAGTCAAGTTCGGAGAGGGCAAAGGGGTGTTCTTGGTTGGCGGCTAGGACAGTGTCTAGCCAGCCCGTCGTCATCGATGGGAAGAATGCCATCATGGGCCGCGTCGCTTCGATTGCGGCGAAGCTCACCATCGAAGGGAAGCAGGTTTACGTCGTCAACGTAGAGTCCATCCTGATCTCCGGAAACCGGAGGTCGGCCATCACTCGTTACAAGCAGTTCTTGGAGGTGGGCAGCGTCGTCAACCCCGAGCACGGCCCCATTCACTTCCGCCGGCCCGACAACATCTTCGGGAGGACCGTAAGAGGCATGCTTCCCTGGAGGGAGCCGAAAGGGAAGGAAGCATTCCATCGCCTAAGAGCCTACCACGGCTACCCGGAGGAGCTTAAGGGGATCAAACCCATGGAGATTCCGAAGGCCATGGCCACGAAGCCCACAGCCTTTTACATGACCCTCGGCGAGCTGGCCAAAGAACTGGGATGGAAGGGATTGTAGTCATGTCTGCAGCATCTAAGAAGATGAAACTGTTCACCGGCTCCCGCAAGGCCGCCCGAGCCACGGCCAGCATCGTCCCCGGAGTCGGCAGGGTCCGTGTAAACGGATTCCTCCTAGAATCGCTCAGCAATGAGCTGTCTCGCGAAACCATTATGGCGCCGCTGAGACTGGCTGGCGACTCCCGCTACAAGGTCAACATCGATGTTTCGGTGAAGGGCGGAGGATACGTGGGTCAGGCCTATGCCTCGGCCATGGCAATCTCTAGGGCCTTAGTCGGCTACTTCAAGTCCTCCGACCTGAAGAAGCGTATCTTGGAATACGACGAACACCTCCTTTCGGGCGACGCCCGCCAAGCCGAACCCAAGAAGTTTGGTGGGCCCGGCGCGCGCAGACGGGAGCAGAAGAGCTACAGGTAGGCTGCCGGATCCATAACGATTTTTAGCGGAGGACTTGGGTATCATCCCAGTGTCGTCGCACCTACGAACCGATTTCCGGCCGAGGTGTCCCCTTGGCTGACGTTTCGAGCGTACCATCGATTCCGACCAGGTGAACGCGATCAGCGTTCCATTCAGCGTTCTAAGACATCCGACATATGGTTGGAGGCCTGTCTCCTAATGCCAACATGTGGCGGTATTCGTAAATATCGAATCCTGTATTGACGATCTAGATTATCCCTTGTCTCATTCGAAGGTCAGAGGGGGCAAAGCTTTCGAGTTCGTCAGGATCGGTGAGCTTCCTCCGAAGCCGAGGAAAACGGGTATCGTAGAATTCAGAGGTCCCTACTACACCACGGTCACGTACGACTATCTCAAAGCCGTGTTGGAGGACTGGGGAGAATACGTCGACGGATTCAAGTTCGCTGGAGGCTCCATGAGGCTGCTCCCGAACTCCACCGTCAGGAAGATGATACGGCTCTGCCATGAGTATGGAGTTTACGTTTCGACCGGGGGCTTCGTGGAAAGGGTCATCGTGCAGGGCTCGAAGGCTGTCGACCGCTATCTTGAGGAGTGCAAGGAGCTCGAATTCGACGTAGTGGAAGTCTCGAGTGGGCTTGCGCCCATCCCATTGGGCGACAAGGTGGAGATCGTCAGGCAGGTGCAGAGGCTTGGCATGAAGGCAAAGCCAGAGGTCTCCATGATGATCGGGGCTGGAGCGGGGACCCACATCGCAGGCTACGAAGGAAGGATGAAAATGCGCAGCCTGAGAGATGTCGTGGAGGAGACTGAGGCTCATTTGAAGGCTGGTGCCCGTATTCTGATGCTCGAATCGGAAGGAATTACGGAGGACCTCCCTCCCAAAAAATGGAGGAAAGACGTCGTGAAGAAGCTCGTTGAAGAGTTCGGTTACAAGGTCTGGATGTTCGAAGCCTCCGACCCACCCGTATTCAAGTGGTATCTGAAGACCTTCGGGAAGGACGTCAACCTCTTCATCGACCACTCTCAGATTGTGGAGTTCAACGCTTGGAGGCTGGGGCTTTGGGGGGACTCCGACATCTGGAAGGGCAGAAAGCTACACTACCGCCCATGAGATTCTTTACTCCAACCTGAGGACCGGAAGGACTTCGGAGACGTTTTTCGCCGTGTCGATATTCCACAACGACCTGAGGGCCTCTTTCGCGCGCGTGTCGCCGAGATTGTTCGAAGTGAGGCGTCGGAATTTCTCCTCCACCTCCTCGACGGTCATGGGGTTCTTCGGGTGGCCCTTAGGGTATACGACCTCTTCTGAAACGCTGCGACCTGACTTGAGAGCAATAGTGACCCTGTTCGCAGCCGTTCCTGGATATATCGAGGTGAACCTCTTATCCTCCTTCACCGCGACGCATTTCATGAATTCGAGGAGCGATTTGTCTGCTGTATTGGACTCGGAATAGGTGGCGTTATCAATCTTTCCCTCCTTCAGGGCCATAGAAACGATGAAGGGAAGGCTGTGGTCGGCTGTCTCCTTGTTGGCAGGGCTCCACTTTGCCGGGTCATTCCCCAGGATGGTGAAGCCAGCCTCATGGGTCTCTATGAGGACCGATTCGATATCAGCGAAACTCCCAATATCTTCTCTCGCTTTGAGGGCGGCCCAGATGGCTGATTGAGAATGATATTCGGCAGGGAAGTACTTGATGAAGGTACCAGCGATCTTGAAG